>Ga0080064_1000690_pt1 | contig 82516 bp, 97 predicted proteins | sample Subgrocontami54m_FD_69260 | JGI IMG/M metagenome (GOLD analysis project Ga0080064, IMG submission 69260) | Subsurface groundwater microbial communities from S. Glens Falls, New York, USA - GMW46 contaminated, 5.4 m (SPADES assembly) (version 2) ... | reverse complement strand
AATGTCGCCCGCATCAATACCGGAACCTCCGTGCAGCGACAAAAACTTTCCCGTAACGCTGTTCACTTTCTGCACCAATCCGATATCAAGCGGCGGCTGCCCCCCGGGAGGCACAGTACCGTGTATATTCCCGAAGAATGCCGCAAAAATATCCACACCGGAAGCTTCCACGAATTCTTTTGCTTTATTGGGATCCGTGTAGCCCGAACGCAGCTCATCTGTCGTATACATTTCCTTGTGCACCTCGGAACCCTTACCCACAATACGGTCAATTTCTCCCTCAACAACCAGGCCTTTTACGTGTGCCGCGGTCACGACCCGCTTTGCAATATTCAAATTTTCCTCGTAGGGAAGTTTTGAACCGTCGAAGTGTATGAGCCCGTAACCCGCCGCGATCGCTTCCATGCAATCCTCAAGCGTCTCGGAGTGGTCAAGATTCACAATTATGGGCACGCTGTATTCACGCGAATAATTTTCCGCGATATCGGCGATATTGGCGGCCCCCATCCACTTTGTTTCACCCGGGGACGACTCAATAATAACCGGCGACTTTTTGTTCGCCGAGGCCTGCACTATGGCCTTAAACGTCTCTAAATTTCCGACGTTAAACGCGCCTATCGCAAACTTCTCATCTTTTGCTTTTTGCAACCATTCGCGTGGGGTCATGGCTACAGTACGATGAATCCGTCCGCCAAATGCTCCGCCGCCAATTCTTCAAGTTTCGACGCGTCCATATACGCAATAAAGATACGGTTCCAAAGCGCTTCCTGCTGGTGGTAAAGATATTTCGTAAGGATATTCGCGTACCGATTGTATGAAATAAGATTGTCGATCAGGTCGAACGACAACAGCGCTTCACCGGCAATGCCGGAAGAGCGAAATTCGCCGTCACCGGAAATCGTGAAGAAATCGCCTACGAAATCCAGTCCCGGCCACAAACCAAGTCCGAATTCCGGATGCGTCTGCGCGACCTCGACAAGCTTTTCTTCTGCTTTTGACCAGTGTATGGCCTCGGGATTCACATGCGGCAAGAACAAGCGCGGATCCGACGGGTTATCTTTTGCAAGATACCGTTGAACCACCATCCAGGTTGCGCGATCCGTTTCGGGCGACATAAAACTTGGGACATCGCCCCGCAAACCGGATACCAATTTTTGAGCAAAATTCTCTCCTCCCGCATAACGCTTGAACAAACGCGAATAGAAACCAATCTCGTAAAAATAATGCATGAGCAGCGTGAATATCTGCATGCTGATCCCCGTTGCCTTCGCACTTTCTTTTTTGTTGTGCCGCACTTCACCTATTTCAGGAAGACTGATACCCTCTTCGCCCACCGGTATTACGAAAATAACCCCCAGCTCCTTGAGGTGGCTTATGTTATGCAGTTTTTTGCCCATGAAATGAGCGCCTATGGCGCGCCAGCGTTCGGGTAATACTATTACGCGTATGGGACGCTCTTCGAAATCATCGGGTTGCAGGCTTTCATACGGCTTGAAAAATACCTCATTGAGCCAATGCGGGTCTTCGGCGAAACGAACGGAAGAGAATACCGCGGCGAAATCTTCTTTTGCCAGCAAATGATCGATATCTTTATACCCGAGAGCCCGCAAAAGGTTCTGCGGCGGATTGCGGCGTAAAAATTCTTCCGCCTTTTCCTGTTTTAAGAAAAACCCCTTTACTTCCCCGACGGTCTCTGAGGCAAAATTAGCGAGCGCTTCGCATCCGGCGCGCAATGCGGGGTTGGGATTCTTAAGATATTTATTTATTGCCGTATCGTTTCCCTCAACCCGCTTCAGCAGTGAATTATAAACCGCTTCTGCTGTTGCCCCGTGAGACAATCCCAGTTCTTTGAGTGCGCGCTCCGTTCTCACTTCAAGCTCCTCCAAAACCCGCTCAAGCACTTTCACCGGCTCGGGATTTGTGCTTGCCATGCGTTCGGCAAGCTTATCGAGCACCTCTTCTTTGGTGCGGAGTATGCGGGCTAATTTCTCAACTTCCTTTGTCATAAACGCTTACTTTATATGCTGTTTAGAAATCTTAAGCTTTCCCCAGGCGTAGACAGATTGACCCTTTTTGAGTATGCCGGGCTGGGCACCTATATATTGTATCACCGAAGTCGCGTTAGCGCTTCCCGCCTGCATCGCCCGCTCCACATTCCCTTTTGACCCGTGTAAATGCGCCACAAAACCGGACCCGAAAGCATCTCCTGCTCCCGTACGGCTCGCGACCCGCTTCTCTTTGAGCACGCCGGCATGCCAGCGGGTTTTGCCGTCGGAAACAGTAACTCCCGCAGGACCATCGGTCATAACCACCAATCCTTTTACCCATAAATCCAGTTTTCGGAATATAGCATCGGTATTTTTATACGGAATATTCACAAAATACGATGCTTCCTCCCGGTTCACAATGAAAACGTCGATGTGTTTGAGGAGCGGCAACATCATTTTCGGATTTGATAACTGCGTTGCACCGGGGTTTGTCGCGACTTTTATGCCGTGGCGGACCGCAAAACGCACCAGCTTCGGATAAAGGGGCGCGCTTTTGCCCGCAAGATGTGTAATATAAAACCATTTTGCTTTTGCGAGTTTTGCCCATGAAATATCTTTCTCGGCAATACGTTCGCCGGCACCACGATATGACAAAATAGAGCGCTCGTGATTGGCGCCGAGAATAACGGTTGAATATGCCGTATATTCTTTTTTATCGAATTGCAAAAATGCCGTGTCGACGCCGTCGCGCGCGAGAACTTTCTTTGTTTCCTGTCCCCGGATATCGTCACCCAAGCGGCCGATACATCCGGAACTATATCCCTGGCGCGCGAATGTAACGGCGGCGTTAGCGGCCGAACCCCCCACGGTATATACGATCTCGTCCACACGAACTTTCGAGCCGAACGGAATGCACATTCCCTCGCCCGTCTTAAACGACGCGGAGCGTATGGTTTTAACATCCTTGCTCTTCATAAATACGTCGCGCGTTACCGAACCGATTGATATAAAATCTGTCATTGTCTTTATTTTATTTATATTGTGATATCTGTTTCGAGAATTTTTATACGCTGCATAATTTCTTCCGGACCCCCACCGAATACGGCGCTGCCCGCAATAATGCGCGTGGCACCCGCCTGAACCAATCGCCGCGCAGTGCCCTGCTTTATACCCCCATCAACTTCGATCGGAAGAACAGGATATCGCTTCCGCAAACCCGCGACCCTCCCGATAATCTCTTCGTGGAACGGCTGCCCCTGAAAACCAGGCTCAACCCCCAAAAAGAGGACCGCATCCAATTTCGAGATGTACTCTTCGAGAATGTCCGGAGCGGTAGAGGGGTTAAGGCTCATGCCGACCTCAAGGCCCGCGGAATGAACCTCCTCAATAATGGAGGCGGCATCGGTGGCGGCTTCGGCGTGGAAAAAAATACGCGCGGCCCCGGACTGTATCCAGGCGGCCATATGCCGCTGAGGGTCGGCTATCATAAGGTCAACTTCAATTTTCAAACTCGTACGCAGCGCACGCAATTCTGGAGGATTATTCCACGTAATGTTGGGCGCAAATATTCCGTCAACAACATCTATTTGCACCCACCGCGCATGCGCCTCTACCTGCGAGATCTTTTCCGCTATCGCAGCAAAATCTTTTTCGAGTATCGCCGGTATAAGCTCCGCGTTCATATTTATTGTGTTTCAATTTGCGCGATGCGCCGAGCATGCCGCTCATCTTTTGAAAACGGCGTCTCAAGCCATGTTTTTACTATTTCAAGAACGTCTTCTTCTGGTATATAGTCGGTCGCGATCGAAAGAACGTTCGCATCGTTATGTTCGCGCGATTTTTTTGCCATTTCGACGGTGAATATTTGTGCGCATCGTGCACCGCGAACCTTATTTGCGGTAATATCCATGCCGATACCCGAACGACAAAACAATATTCCCCGGGAATCCGCATCGGCTGCCACCTTGCCCGCCACCTCTTTTGCAAACTGCGGATAATCGTCTTGCGTATCAAGAGTATGCGCTCCCGCATCCTCAACATCATACCCCAGGCCATCAAGATAGCTTTTTATATGTTCCTTACGCTCAAATCCGCCGTGATCGGCGCCCAAATATACTTTCATTGTATTAACCGGCTTACTCTTTTGACGTGCTCCAGGAGCGTATGAGAATATCCCCATTCATTGTCATACCAGGAGAATACGGTAACAAGATCACCATCAACAACGCGGGTAAAGGTAAGGTCCACGATCGCCGCTTCGGGAGTTTCGCGCACATCGGATGACACGAGCTGCTCTTCGGTAACGCCGACAATGCCGTTCCACCGCGACGTCTCAACCGCTTTTCGGAAAATATCATTCACTTCATCCACGCTCGTCGGACGTTTTGTAACGAACGTAACCATTGCAAGCGAACCCTGCACAACCGGAACACGCACGGCAATCCCGTCAACACGGTCCGCGAATGCGGGCAGGGATTTTATGACCGCATCGGCAGCGCCCGTATGGGCGGGTACGATATTTTGTGCTGCAGCTCGCCCGCGGCGATAGTCCCCTTTGCCGCCGGGCCCATCCACAAGCGACTGCGTGGCCGTATATGCATGTACGGTCTGCATAATTGCTTTTGCAACACCGATAGATTCATCCATTATCGCAAGCACCGGAACGGTAGCATTCGTTGTGCATGATGCGTTGGCGGTTATGACCGGAAGGTCCGCTGAAGACAAACGCGCATCGTTCGTACCGACAAGGGCGTGCTCAACGTTTCCTTTTGCCGGAGCGGAAATAACCACTCGTTTTGCGCCAGCCAAAATATGTTTTTGCGCACCTTCATCTGAAGCAAAAAACCCTGTAGACTCTACGACTACATCAATACCAAGCTTTCCCCACGGAAGCTTCTCGGGTTCTTTTTCCGCGAACACACGGACTTTTTTTCCATCAACAATAAGCCATCGCTCGCCATTCGCTTCGTTTATTTCAACATTTCCCCCAAAGCGCCCGTAAACGCTGTCGTGCCGAAGCAAATACGCAAGATTCCCCAATTCACCCAGATCGTTTATGGCAACGATATCCACATCCTTGTCCTTATATGCCTGCCTGAAAAACGTTCTGCCGATACGGCCAAACCCGTTAATTGCGATTTTAGTCATAAAAATAAAGCGAAATTACACTAAATCTATCTTCATTATACCACATCGTATGACCCGCGTTCCCCGCCAAAGAACGATGAAAAAAGAAGCATATAAAAAACCGCCCGGAAAACCAGGCGGCAAAACTGTTAGCGTTGGAACCAAAAGAGACGCCCAAGCCTCACGAGCCATGAGGTGTGCGGCCAACGGCTGCGTGAATCGAACAGAACGACGTACGCAACACACGCGAGCGTCACGATACCGGTTCCGAAATACGCGACCATCCACGCCGCAGTAGGATCTCCCGCAAAGAAAACAACGATCGACAGAACCACTACCGCAATAAGCGGAATAATATAAACCGCTACGTATTTCTTCATCGTCTCTCCTTTTTTTGTGAAGTACTGAAAAAACTATACACTGCGGCTGACGCACGGTCAATTCGCGTACATCTGACCCTCTCTCCAAAATTTCACCGAGATATCCCTACGCCCAACCGCGAAGTTTTATAGCGTTGCCGAGACGGCGCAATGCAACGATATATGCGGCGGTGCGGAAATCCGTTCTGAAATTTTCTTTCGCCTCTGCAATCTCGTTTGTCGCGCGCAACATTACTCTTTTTAAATTATCGGCAAAATCCTCGTTGCTCCACGTGTGCCCCTGCAAATTGCCGACCCATTCAAAATAACTGCCCACAACGCCGCCGGCATTCGCAAGGATGTCGGGAAGCACAGTAATGCCGCGCGAATACAATAATTCCTCGGCCTCGGGAGTTGTTGGGCCATTCGCCATTTCCAACACAACTTTCGCCATAACATTCTCGGCGTTATCTTTATGGAGCTGGTTTTCTATGGCCGAAGGAATAAGCACGTCGACTTTAAGCTCAAGCAACTGCTCATTGGTCAGAACTTCACATCCGACATCGTCTTTTACTTCGCGCATCTTTACCGGATAACACATATTCTTCGCCACCTTGCCCTTGCGCTCCTGCGAATTCAGGATAGCGGCGATATCCAAACCGTTCTGATGATATAAGGCTCCTTCAGAATCCGAAACTGCAACAATTTTAAACCCGGCGTTGAATAAGATCCGCGCAATATGCGCCCCCACATTGCCGAAGCCCTGTATGGCGACCCGGATGTCGCCCGGCGTGCGTCCTTCAAAATGTTTGTCGTTCTCAAGCAGCCATTGCAGAACAAATACTCCACCCTGCGACGTCGAGGCATCGCGGCCGGCAATACCGCCAAGTTCAACCGGTTTGCCGGTAAATGCCGCGGGTGTTGCGTACCCGTTAAGGCGCGAAAACTCATCCACCATCCACGCCATAATTTGCGGGTTCGTATTCACGTCGGGCGCAGGAACGTCTTTTTCGGGACCGATAATAGGATAAATAGCATCTACATATTTACGCGATAATTCTTCAAGCTCGCGCATAGAAAGCTTCTTCGCGTCCACCGCAATGCCGCCTTTGGCGCCTCCGTAGGGCAAACCGACAGCGGCATTCTTCCACGTCATAAGCGCCGAGAGCGCGGTTACCTCTTCACGGCTCGCCTGCGGATGAAAACGGATGCCGCCTTTGAACGGACCCAGCACATCATTATATTGCACGCGCCAGCCGGTAAATATCCGCTGGCTGCCGTCATCCATACGAATGGGCAAACTTACTTCAACCGAACGCTTGGGGTGCTGAAGTATGTCAAAAACATACGGGTCTATCTTCGCAAGCTCTGCTGCCCGCCTGAGATATACAAGCGTATTTCCGAATAAAGAGTCTGTCATAAAAATTATTTATTCTTCTGCAACCAGAGATAGCAATCTTCGAGAGCCTTTACGGCATCGCCCATCGAAATGTTGTTCTGCTTATAGGGCTGGTCGGTAACATCTCCTGCGGCCCAGATACCCTCGACGCTTGTACGCGCGTTCTTGTGGTCAATAACTATATCTCCGGCGGGTGTGAGCTGTACAAGACCTTTCACCATATCGGAATTCGGCAATGAACCTATCTCAACAAAAATACCCTGCACCGGAATTTCGCCCGCCTCACCCGTTTTGTTATTCTTATACGCCAGCGCCGATACGAATTTCTCGCCCTTCACTTCCGCGGGCTCAACATTCGTGAAGGCAACCAATTTCGGATTCTTAAAAATGCGCTCGCGCGTCACCGGATCGCCGCGGAATTCTTCGCTGCGATTCAAAATATATACCTTTGTGGCGTGTTCCAACAACTGCTCTGCGGATTCAAGACCGGCATTCCCGCCGCCGATAACCGCAACCTCTTTTCCGTTGAACAACGGCGCGTCGCACGTTGCACAATACACAACGCCCTTGCCGTCGAATTCGGCGGCACCGGGAATTTGCAGGCGGCGGCGATGAGAGCCGGACGCCACAATAATAGCTTTTGTTTCATGCGACTGACCGTCATCCGTTGTAACGACGAACCCCGCATCTTTTTTCTCGACTTTTGTTACAAGTACTCCCGTTTTTATCTCAAGCACATCACCTGCATATTGACGCAGATGTTTTTCGATCGTCTCGGCCATATCAAGCCCCGAAATCGTCGGAATGCCTATCCAGTTCTGAATATGCGCCGATACCGTAGACTGCCCGCCGAACGTATCCGTAACCAACAACGATTTAATGCGTTTACGCGCCGCGTACACGCCCGCCGCAACCGCGCCGGGACCCCCTCCAATTATTATTAATTCGTATGCCATATAGTTTATTGGAAAAATTTTAGATTTATTTCAAATGCAACAACTCGATTAGTTTGGGTTTATTGAAACCGATCACATATTCTTCGCCTATCTGTATGACCGGAACCCCCAATTGCCCGCTTTTGGAAACCATTTCCTGAAGCGCGACCCTGTCCTGCGCAACATTCACCTCTTCATACTGAATGTTGTGTTCATTAAACAATTGTTTTGCAGCCTTACAATATACGCACGTTGGGGTTGTATAAATCTTTACGGTCATATTTTTAACTATTTTTATGTTTTAACAGTAATCCCAATTATAATCGCACGGACCGAAAACATCAAAACTGTCCGGTTTGAGCCAACAGGGCCGCTCCTATTGCGCCAGCATACTGACCGAGACGCGCATGCGCTATTTTAACCCGGACACGTGCCTCCTTAGATAAAATATCTTTAACGGCAAACTTCCACGCCTTCGAGATAAAAAGATCACCCTCCTGAGCAATGCCTCCGCCCACCACAATAATCTCGGGATCGTATATATTCACGATATTTGCGAATACGGCACCCAAAAAAACGGCTATCTCGTCAAAAACCACTTTTGCCGTCTTGTTCCCTTTGCGCGCGAGCACCGCAAGCTCATCCGGAAATGCTCCTCCTAAACGCAAAAACGCTCGGGTCGAAAGATATTCTTCTGCATGCCCGCGACCACCGCAGGTACACCGCCGTCCTCCGATTTCAATAATGCTATGCCCTATTTCACCCGCATCATTGTGAGCCCCTTCTTCCACCGTCCCATGCGAAACCATCGCACCACCCACGCCGGTACCAAGCGTAATGCCGAACACACGCCGCGAACCCCGGGCGGCGCCCAACATAATTTCACCGAATAAAAACGCGTTCGCATCGTTATGCAAACGTATGCGTACCCCAAGTTCTTTTGTTAAAGCTGCGGCAAGCGGAAAACCGTTCAAATACGATAAATTCGGAGACCCGACCACCGCAGACGCTCTCATATCGCGCGCGCCGGCAACAGCAACACCGATGACGGAAAAACGCCCGTATTTTTTCTCGAGCTTCTTTTTTTCTTCTCCCGCAAGACGCACTATTTTTTTTGCATCGTGCGGCGTACGAACATGATTTTTTTCCACCACGCGCGGATACCGCTCTGCGGCAACAACGGCAAACTTTATATTGCTGCCACCGATATCTATGCCAAGATATAATCTGCTCTTTTTGTTCATGCGGGTATAAGCTTGCTTATGAGCGCTCCCACAAAATATGCCGAGCTGGCCGAAATCGAACCGATGAACAGCATTTCCAAACCGGCAACGAAAATATTCCGCTTTGTCGCATATCCACTGAACACACCGACGGTAAAAATAGCCAGCCCGGTAAGAATAGACGCAAGCTTAAACGGTTCCTGAATATGGAATACCGGCAGATACGCAAGAAGCGGCAAAATGCCGAATATGCCAAAGCCAACAAACGTAACGCCCGCGCTTCGCATAGGCTTCAACGATGCTTCATCCGGCAAACCAAGCTCGTCTCTCATCATCACATCAACCCAACGTTTTTTATCCGCGGTAATGACCTCAACGACTTTTTCAAGATCGCTACCAGAAAATCCGCGCTGAGAAAAGATATGGCGTATTTCGTCCACTTCTTCCTCGCGCTTATTGTCGATTTCCCACTCCTCCCGCTTCCGCTCACTGCGTATAAAATGCTGTTCCGACTTTGTCCCCAAATAATTTCCCAAGGCCATGGAAATGCCGTCCGCAATTATGTTCGCAAAACCAATTATAAGAACTATAACCGGAGATAAGTTCGCTCCCGTAACGCCGGCAACGACCGCAAATGTCGTAATAATACCGTCATTTGCGCCCAACACCGCATCCCCGACAACGCCGCCCCAGCGGCCGTGCCCTTCTTTTTGAAATTTATAAAGCTGTTCCATATGTATCCAAAGAAAGCGCGGGATCCGCAAGCTCTGTGGGATTGGTAATCATCCCGCGATTCTTAATTATATTTGTAATTGCGCCGCGGTCTTTGGCGCGGTTAATGATAGTTGCCCCGACAAGAAAGTTGTTCCGTATAAAAAGCTGTTCCCGCCACCCGGCATCCCCCCGTCGCACCACCATCGTTTCGCTATCTTTTGCGACGGCCCCGACAAAAACGATCGAAAGACCGAAATGATTCGCCCCATAACTCGATATGAAATCGATTGCGGTTTTTTCCTGAGCGACAGATGCCATATTCGTGCCCGCCAAACGACCCTGCAGCAGGGCATTGGTCCAGTTACCGGCATGTATCCGCCGCCCTATAAGAGGGTTGTAGAATTTTGCAACATCTCCTGCAGCAAAAATATTCGCGGCTGATGTTTGCAAAAATTGGTCTGTGCCAACGCCTCCATCGTGCACTTCGATCTTACTGCCCGTAAGAAATGATGTGTTCAGCTCTATGCCCAAACCCAACCCGACCGCCGTGCATCCGTATATTTCTCCGTTCGATAATTTAACGCCTTCAACAGTTCCGGTTCCGAGTATCTCCTTAACGGTACTGTCTGTATATATACGAAAACCTTTTTGTGAAAGTGCGGAGACAAGAATATCGCTTGATTCCTGATCGAGACGGTCTTCCCAATAATACGGACGACGGATAACGATAATGCCCCCCACGCCATATTGCGCAAAAATATCGGCGAACTCGAGACTTATGAACCCTCCGCCGAAAATAACGACTTTTCGTTTATATTCCGGCAAGCTTTTCAGCAACTGTATAGTTTTCACTAATGCATCCGCATCTTCCAACGTTTGCAGGTTATGCACCCCCTCCAGATCTTCACCCAAAAGCCCCAGGCGCCGGGAGCGTCCGCCCGTCGCTATGAGCGCTTTCTCGAATTGAAAAGAAGTGCCGTCATCCAATATCGCCACACACGCTTCGTCATCTATTTTCGATACAACCCGGTCGTTCAAAAATCGAACATTGTTATCACCCCAAAATGTGTCAGATTTCAAAAATAAATTTTCCCGAAGCGTAAGCCCCTTTACATAAGACGGCAAAAGTACGCGGGAATAAAGTCGCTTGTTCTCTCGTCCAACCACAACAATATCCGCTTCATGATCGGCTCCCCTTATAGTTTCTGCGGCTGTTACGCCGCAGACGCCATTGCCTATGATGAGGTATTTTACCGCATTCATTAATTTTAGTTCTTTCGTTGAACCGCTTTCTTGGCGGCATCTACGATATGATGGTCGCGCAAACCAAATTTTTCCATCAGCTCGTTGGGTTCTCCGGATTCACCGTAACGGTTCTGGACGCCCACGAATTCCTGGGGCACGGGACAATTCCGCACCAACACTTCCGCAACGGCACTCCCCAATCCGTTGATTATCTGGTGTTCTTCACATGACACGACGGCACCGCATTCTTTAGCGGCTTTCACAATAGTCGCTTCATCCATAGGCTTAATGGTCGGACAATTAATGACCCGCGCCGATATTCCTTCTTTTTCAAGCATGTGTGCCGCCATGAGTGCCTCATATACAAGCGGTCCTGCCGCGATCAACGCGACATCTTTTCCGTCGCGATACACATACGCTTTCCCGACCTCAAACGGCGTATCGTTCGTGGTCACTACAGGAGTCTTCTCACGCGCATAACGGATATATACGGGGCCTTTTATTTTTGCCGCAGCAACCGTAGCACGACGCGCCTCATGAGCATCGGCGGGTACGAACACTATCATGTTTGCAATACCCCGCATAATACCGATATCTTCGATCGCCTGATGCGTTGCGCCATCGGGGCCCACAGATATGCCGGCATGAGCTGCCGCGATCTTCACGTTTTGATTATTATATCCGGCAGTGGTCCGTATTTGTTCCCAATTGCGCCCCGGTGAGAACATCGCGTACGACGAAATAAAAGGAACTTTCCCCATTGCGGCAAAACCTGCTGCCGTTGCCGCCATATTCTGCTCCGCAACACCCATTTCGATATACCGGTCCGGATATTTCTTCTGATAAACCTGCGCGCGTGTTGATTCGGAAAGATCGGCACACAACACAACAACATTCGGGTCTGCATCTCCCGCAATAACCAGTCCGTCCCCGAAGCCATTGCGGATGGGAATTTGCTCCACTTTATCACGGTCGTATAACGTTTCTTCGGATGCAAGTTTTAATTCTTTATTCAACATAATTTATTGATGTTCGCTTTGTATCTTGCCGCCGAGCGTACGCAATTCTTCAAGCGCCTTTTTCGCTTCATCCGGTTTTGGCGGAATGCCGTGCCATTTATAGTCGTATTCCATAAAACTGACTCCTTTACCCGGGATTGTGTGCGCAATTATCATGGACGGCTTGTTGAAAACCGCCTTGGCTTGCTCAACCGCATTTACGATATCCTCAAAATTATGTCCGTCAATTTCCTGAACATGCCACCCGAACGATTCCCATTTTTCATGCAACGGCTCAAGCGGCATAACATCCTCAGTCACTCCGTTTATTTGGATATTATTGCGGTCGATAACGCCAATAAGACGGCCGAGCTTATATTTACCCGCCCACATTGCAGCTTCCCAAATATTCCCCGCATCCATTTCCGCGTCTGACATTAAACTATAAACCCAATTTTTCTTTCCATCCATTCGAAGCGCATATGCCATACCGGCCGCTTGAGATAGCCCAGAACCAAGAGGACCGGACGTAGTTTCGATACCCGGCAAAGCGCCGCGATGCGGATGCCCCTGAAGACGGGTCCCTAACTTTCGTAATGTCTTTAGCTCTTCAATTGGAAAATACCCAGCATGAGCCATCACCGCATATTGAACAGGACAAATATGCCCATTAGAAAGCGTAAGAATATCGCGTTCCGCCCAATCGGGATTATGCGGATCGTGCTTTAAGATATGAAAATAAAATGCCGTAAAAATATCCGCCATGCCAAGTGGACCCGCAGAATGCCCCGATTTTGCCTCAACAAGCATTCCAATAATACTTTGGCGGACTTCGTTTGCCTGATGCTCCAAAAACTGTATTTTATCGGGGGTTAAATACGCCATACAAGAATAGTATAGCATACGAGCCGCTACGACAGCGGCCCACACCCGTTCTCACGACCCGTTATTTCTTAAGGATATATCTGGTTTCCGTCTTCATCGAAAACCTTGATCGCTTTAGTGGGACAGGATTGCGCGGCCAGCAAAATAGAGGCGTCATCCGCGCCCTTGGGATCCTTAATAACGGCTTTATTCTCGTCGTCCAATTCAAATACCTCGCCCGCCATAGCGACGCACGTACCCGCACCAATGCATAACTCCCTATCTATTTCTATCCGGGCAATTTTTTTCTTTTCTTCGCTCATAAATACCCTGAATTTTGGTTTTTAGTTTTCCTCTATATGAATAAAAATGGGAGAATCCCTTCTATTATAAATTCTGACGGGCAATTCTCCGTTAGATGACTGTTCTAACAATTCTGTAGAATAATCATCTCCGTTTGCTCGTGCGCCAGTTACCGAAACAACCCTATATCGATATCCTGGCGGAATCGTAATGCCGACCGACGTATGTCCCAAAATTTCAATTGGATCGCTTTCTTCCATATTTTTATAGTAGCGCATTCACCAACTTCACGGCCATAGCGATATCCTTGTCTTTATACCCGTGAACTTTCATGCCGGCTTCGAACGTATCCATGGTGTTGGCAAAACAACCTATACAATGAAGATCATAGGCTTCTTCCAAAAACTCTCCCACCTGCGGGTATTTCTCCGCGATATCTCCCAACAACATGTCCTTCGTTATTTTCGACACGGATACTTTTTTCTTTTTTACGGTTTTTGTTTTCATCTTTGCGAAAGCAGTTTACCAAGCGCGTTATATGAAATCAATGCACAATTGGCTCGTGAAGCGGTAAGTTCGCCGCCAAAAAACGCAAGAATATCTTTTTCTTTAAGACGTGATGCCGCTGAGATCTTTTTCCCCGTTACTTGTTCGGTAAGCATGGAAGCGGCGGCAATGCATATCATACAGCCGCGCCCTTCGAACGCGGCATCTTTTATGATTCTTTCTTTTCCTTTTTTTGAGAATACGGCATAGAGTGTAATCTCGTCGCCACACGACATATTCGCGTCATGTGCTGAAGCGTCCGCCTTCGCCGGTTTCCCGAAATTCCTCGGATGGCGCCCATGATCCAAAACGTGTTCCCGATACACATCGTGGGCCATATTTATATTGAAAATTTCCTGTAGATCCCGTCCAGCGCGTCGACAAGCGCATCAATATCCTTTTTTGTGGTGTATATGGCGAAACTCGCCCGACAACTCGCATCAAGCGCAAGTTTCGTGTGCATGGGCATAGCGCAGTGATGCCCCGCCCGTATTGCGATCCCGTAGCCATCGAGCGCGCTTGAAACATCGTGAGCGTGTACTCCTTTCATATTGAATGCGACAAGGCCCGTACGCTTTGATGCATCACGCGGACCGTATATTTCAATGAACGGAAGCGCTTTAAGTTTACGCAGCGCGTATGCGGTTATTTCTTTTTCGTGGCGTCGCAAGACCGGCATTGAAAGTTTCCGGCAATACGCGATGGCCGCGACAAGTCCCGCAACGCCCTCAACGTGGGGCGTTCCGGCTTCAAACTTCCACGGCACGTCATTCCATACCGCCCGGTCCGAATATACCTCTTTTATCATGTGGCCTCCGGTTTGATACGGCGCCATGGCCTCAAGCAGTTCCCGTTTTCCCCACAACACCCCGATACCCATGGGGGCATATATCTTGTGCCCGGAAAACGAAAAAAAATCGCATCCCAGAGAACTCACGTTCACCGGCATATGCGGCACCGATTGCGCGCCGTCAACCACAAATATCGGTTTTTTATGCGCGCCGTACCGACGCATAAGTATGCGCGAAACATCCGCGATCGGATTGATAGTGCCGATAAAGTTCGACGCATGCGTAAGCGCCACGACCTTCGTGCGGCGGCTCAATTTCTTCTTCAGATCGGGAATATCCAAAAATCCTTCCCGCGTTGTGCCCACCACCACAAGTTTTGCTTTTTTCTCGACAGCAAGCTGCTGCCAAGGGACGAAATTAGAATGATGTTCCATGACGGATACAACAATTTCGTCTCCCGCCACGATATTCGCGCGACCCCATGCGGAAGCAACAAGATTAATTCCCTCTGTTGCGCCCCGCACAAAAACAATCTCTCGCCAATCAGAAGAACCGATAAATGACGCGACTGCCGCTCTTCCGTTCTCAAAGATCGCCGTTGCCTCCTCGGACAACACGTGTATGCCCCGATGCACATTCGCATTATGCATTGACGAAAATTCGGCGACCGCATTCAATACCACAGTCGGCTTCTGCGCGGTTGCGGCAGAATCCAAATATACAAGTCGTTTATTTCGTATTCGTCGTTTTAAAATCGGGAAATCACCCGCAACATTTCTCATATTTCTTTTATATTTGCCAATATGCTTAGCGCTTCGGCGCGCTTGTTTGTTTCAATATTCTCGAGGACAGCATTAAAAAATCCCTGCACCAACAAACGCTTTGCATCCCGCTCCGCCAATCCGCGCGTGCGAACATAGAATATCTCGCTCTCATCCAACGGTCCAGCGTATGTGGAATGGGTTGCCTTAACGTCATTCTCGTCTATTTCAAGATACGGTTCAAGCCGTGTTTTGGCATGCGGAGACAACAAAATAGCTTTTCCTTCAAGGTGCGCATCCGTGCCGCGGGCCCCACGCACAATATCGACATTGCCGTGAAATTCCACTTCCGCCTTCCCAAAAAGAACTCCGCGTACGACAACACGGCTCTTAGTATTGCGCGCCCTGTGGCACACCCGTATATTGAGACGGCGTTTCTCGACTCCCTTGCCGATGAACAAACCATAAATCTCAACACTGTCTCCATTCGTATTCAGAACATGCTCAACGCTCGCAGGACCTTTTCCGTCCACCCACAAACAAAATATTTTTTTATTCTTTCCTTTTCTCATATGTATACCAAAAAATGTTTCCGGGTGTCGTAAGTGTGAAAACCGATTTACGAGCGCGGGAAATAACTTCGGCGTTACCCCACACTTCCTTCCATCTGCATCTCGATCAATCTGTTCAACTCACTGGCATATTCCATGGGCAATTCCTTCACAATAGGCTCAATGAACCCGTTAATAATGAGAGATGTTGCCTGAGCTTCCGTGAGACCGCGGGAACGCAAATAAAATAATTGCTCATCTCCCAATTTCGCCACCGAGGCTTCATGCGCCAATGTCGCATCGTTCTCATCCGTTTGCGTTGTGGGATATGTATCCGTACGTGACCGTTCATCAAGAAGCAACGCATCGCACTTCACGTACGATCTTGAACGCCGGGCATTCTTTGCAACTTTCACAAGACCTCGATAACTTGTGCGTCCCCCGCCAAAACTGATGGACTTGGACACGATAGTTGAGGATGTATCCGGAGCCAAATGGACCATTTTACCTCCCGCATCCTGGTGCTGACCTTTTCCCGCAACCGCAAGCGACAGCACCTCGCCCTTGGCGCCGCGCCCGCGCAAAAAAACGGACGGATATTTCATTGTTATCTTGCTGCCCAAATTCCCGTCGATCCATTCCATAACGGCGTCTTCATCGACGAACGCCCGTTTTGTAACAAGATTGTATACATTGTTGGACCAATTCTGGATAGTAGTGTACCGCACGCGCGCGTTTTTCTGCACGAATATTTCAACTACCGCCGCGTGCAAAGAATCACTCCTGTATATCGGCGCCGTACAACCCTCAACGTAATGAACGGAGCTACCCGGTTCGGCAATAATAAGCGTGCGTTCAAACTGTCCCATATTCGCCGTATTAATGCGGAAATACGCCTGCAAAGGCAGCTCCACTGTTTTGCCCGCCGGAACATACACAAATGAGCCGCCGGACCAAAACGCGGAATTCAACGCTGCAAATTTATTATCGGCCGCCGGGATCGCTGTTCCAAAATACCGCTTTATAATATCCGGATATTTTTTTACCGCAGTATCCGTATCGCAAAACAATATGCCCTGCCTGGTAAGCTTGTCCTGAACCGAATGATAAATAACCTCCGATTCATATTGAGCAGAAACTCCCGCCAGGAATTTACGTTCCGCCTCGGGTATCCCGAGACGATCAAACGTCTGTTTTATCTCAGGAGATACATCTTGCCATGATTTCCCCTGCTTCTCCTGCGGTCTCACAAAAGAATGTATCGACGAAAAATCGATCCCGGAGAGATCGGCTCCCCATGATGGCATCGCTTTTTGCTCAAATATATCGAATGCGCGAAGACGAAAATCCCGCATCCACACAGGTTCACTTTTCATCTCAGAAAGCTCCTCGACTGCGGCTCGCGTTAATCCTTGTCCCGACTTAAATGCGTAATGCTCGGGCATTTTAAACCCGAATTTGTATTCTTTATTAATACGAACTTTCGAAGGCCGCATATTAATTCTTCCTGCGTCGCGTTTTAACAAACGCCTTAAAACCCTTATCTTCGATGGCTTTCAACAGTTCTTTGTTCCCACTTTTCACTATCTTCCCGCCATCCATAACATGTATACGGGTCGGTAGAATATATTTCAAAAGACGGGTCGTATGCGTAATAAGCACGAACGAAGTTCCTTCCTTGCGCATCCGCGCGACGATACGCGCGACCGTTTTGAGACCATCAACATCAAGACCGGAATCTATCTCGTCAAGCAAAGCTATTTTTGGTTTTACAACAAGCATTGTCGCCATCTCAACCCGGCGCTGTTCGCCTCCGGAAAACCCGACATTTACGTCGCGGTCGACGAATTCTTTCGGCATACCGAGGGAACCCAAGATCCCGGCAAAATCTTTTCTGAACAAAAGCGACGGCGTCTTTATACCCGAAAGCGAATTATTCGCAAGACGCATAAAGCTTGTAAACGGAACCCCCGGCACGGATACCGGGTGTTGAAACGCCAAAAAGAGACCCTTCCTCGCCCGATCTTCCGGCGGAAGAGAAAAAATATTTTTTCCGCCTATCACGGCCGTTCCTTTCCGCACGACATAGGCTGGATGCCCCGCAAGCGCAAGAGTTAAGCTCGATTTTCCCGAACCGTTGGAGCCCATTAATACATGAACTTCACCCGGTTTCACAACAAGCGAAACGCCCGATACAACTTCTTTTCTTCCAACCGTAACGAAAACATTTTTAATTGTAAGCTTCTGTTTTGACATACTATCAACCGGCTACAACATCACGCAGAGATAATTTTCGCATTTCCGTAAGAAGAGAATCCTGAACCCGCTTCCACAAAAAACGCGAACTGCACCGGGAACCAAAATTTTTATCCACCGTACATACCGTTTTTGTTTCAAGACAATCAACGAATGCCACAGGACCCTCGATCGCTTCCACAACATCGGCTACAGAAATCTCTTTGGGTTCTTTTGCCAAACGATACCCGCCATGCGCCCCGCGGGACGCGACAACGATACCAGCCCGGCGCAGGCGGGCGGCGATATCTTCCAGATATCCCTGCGGTATATTCACGGCCGTCGTTACATCGGAAAGCGAAACGGTTTGTCCGAACGGCATCTTTTCCGTCAAATAAAATACAAAAATAAGCCCATAATGGCAGCGACTTGAAACTTTCAAAAAGGATCTCATGTGACAGAATCTAAGTACTATTTTTAAAAAAATAATGCCCTTTCGGGGATCTTTAAAAAATGTCTAATCCCTAGTTTATAACTAGGGATTAGTATACTCGCATACTTCAGACCGTCAAGACGCGCCCATATCGCTGGGCCCGCATCTCAAGGCTTTCATAACTATTGACTTTTTTATATAAATGTTTTAATATATAAGCACCAAAACCCGAACTGAGCCTTTGAAAATGTCTCGAACGCCCAGGGGACCGCGGGTACACGAGACGCACCTTACCGACGGTTCTGACCGAATTCTTGCCGTAATCATTACGGATGAAAACGGAAACGAAAGAATCGTTGGCGTGCCGACTCCTACTCCGTCGCCCCACGACCCCATCATCCAAGGGTTGCTTGATGCGGGATTCTCCCGCCGTGATCCCCTCTCACATCTCACGACAACGTCCCGGGCGCCACGCGCGCACGAAACGTACGTCACGGACGGCAACGGACTGCTCATTGGAACGCTGTTCACCGGCGAAGACAATACAGAAAGGTTCGTTGAGGAATCGTGGAGTATCGTTCGGATCTCATGAGGACGGTTCTTCGAACCTTGCTTAATAAAAAGCCGCTCGCAAAAACGAGCGGTTTTTCTTTTGTTACTTAATTAATCTTTGCCTGTGAAGGAAATCCTGCAACGGATTGCGGATGTCTGCATAGTGCTTCGCAATAATAACCGTCTTAACGCTTTCGCGAGCGACGACTTCTGCGGTATTTCCCACAAGAAATTCCTTGAACGCACGACCGCGAGATGCCGCCATGATATAGACATCAACTCTCGTTTCACGCGCCAAGATAGCTTGCGAGACATTCTCTGCCGTAATAGCTTCGATCTTTATGGGGCCGCCCGTCCAGTGGGCATCATCGTAAATCTCGGTAAGTAATTTCGCTTTTTCGTCTTCCGGCAAACGGAGACTCACAATACGGGCAAGCGTTACGGTAGAGCGTTTCCGGTCCGCAACGAACGCCGCGGCAACTTCAGCGGCAAAACGCGCATGCGCTCCGCCGGATGAAGGCATAAAAATGCGCTGTGCGCGCAAATTTTCTCCCTGTTTCACGATAATGAGATCGCAGGAATGACGATACAAGATCTGATCCAGAGTGGCGCCGAGCCTTCGGCCCTGCGTCGTTGTCCACCCACGCCAGCCAAGCACAAGCAGATCGGCATTATACCGCTCAACGATCTCAAGGATCGCATCAGCTTCGTTACCGGGACGACCAAGATGTACCCACGACTCAACGTTCACGTCGTCAGGCGTCGTATCTTTCAACTTTTGAGCGACGTGCTGTATGAAGCGATGCTCCCGCTCCAACTCCTGCGCTTCTTCTTTATCCGAGCTGGCAAGAACCGATTCGAGAGTGCGGCTTTGATGCACCACATGAATACCGACAACATAAATTGTTGCGGGACGATGACTTTTTGCCATCGCCTTAACCGTCTCAAGACGCAATGCGACCGCCTGAGCCGAAAACGTTCCGACGAACGGCACAACGATACGATAGTGATATTCCGCGGGTGTTTCTACTCTAAAACGCTCATCGAAAAGTTGGTGCTCGCTGAAATCTTCTTTATAATTTCGGCGCGCAACCATTCTATATACAACAAACCCAAGAATAAGCCATACAACGACAACGATGAGACCTACCGGACTCACGTGCAGAAATTGACTCCCGATAAAGAGATATCCGACTATCGCGGCTATCTGCAAAGCGGGATACAGCGGAACCTTGAACGGTCGGGGCGCATCGGGCCGTTTTTTTCGCAACGCGATCACCGTCAACTGCAACTGGATAAAAATAATAATAAAGAGCATATCCGCAACGCTTGCAACTTCTTTCAACGGGAAAAATATTGCCATACAGAGAATAAGACCGAGCGATGCGGCAATAGCCCAATCGGGCGTATGCCGGCGCGAATTCGCTGTTCCAAGAATACGCGGTAACTGACCTTCCCGCCCCATCGCGAATGAAACGTGCGATGACGAATAAATGGTTGCGTTCATTGCTGCTAAACCGGCAAGAGCTCCGCCGAATGTAACAAGCATCGCTCCAAAGGGCGAAAAATAAGACGCGGCCACAACAAGAGCCCCCTCACCCGCACCTGCAAGGATCTGCCACGCCGGAACATCGGCATTAATTCCACCAAGCGCGGCTACCACTACGCCAAAATACATCAACACGACCACGCCGAACGAAATTAAGATCGCCCGTGGAAGATTTTTATTCGGATTCTTCAGTTCTTCTCCGGATTGCGCAACAATTTCGGAACCCTCGAATGCGATATACATAATACCGGCTGCGGCAAAAATACCGAAAATCCCGTGCGGTAAATCTCCGCTAAAATTCAAATCAACATGCGGATTGGCAAACATTGCCGAAAAACCGGTAACGATGAAGAACAGAATGACACCGATCTCAAGAATGGTAATGATATCGCCGAGCCTACGCCCACTTGAAACACTTCTGAAGTTGAACAACCCGAACAAAAGAACAATCCCCGCGGCAATGACCCGCTTGAAGATATCGCTATCTGATGCATCGGGGCGAATTCCCAGGAATGGAAATACATATGCCGCCCATATCTCAAGCGCATAATAGCCGAACGAAAGCGCATAGAGGGCGCATGCGACGGATTGCGCAAACCACGACGCCCACCCGGACATGTGACCCACAAAAGATCCGTAGGCATCCCGCACCCAACGATATCCGCCTCCGGCGGCAGGAAACGCAGAACTCAATTCCGCATACGCAAGCGCTGTTGTTGCCGCAATGGCACCGTTAATAAGGATTACCACCGGCATCGCGGGGCCTGCATATTCAGCGACCAAACCGGTGAGGGCAAAAATGCCCCCGCCGACGATAGCGCCAACACCAAGAAGAACCGCATTGGAAAGACCAAGGTTCCTGCTTAACGCGACACGCCTCGGTATTTCCGAACCGCTGTTCATGCTCTCTCCTTCGCATATTTTCAATGGTCGAATAGGTGTGTTGTACACTGCAAACGTGCAAAAAACAACCCCGATATAATATCGGAGTTTAGCGCTTTAAAACCATAAACTTAAAATAAAGAGTGTGTCCGAGGCACTTCCGCTATCTTTGCATCCACGACACACGCCAACTGCAATTCTTGAGCTTTGCCCGTATTATAATCCCGAACCTCTATCTTTCGGGCAAGTACGCTCAAAACATCAACAAGAAGCGACTGCCGGAATGAATCATTTTCACTTTTTGCGGCTATATATTCAATACTCACGGGAACACGCGCAAGCTGTCCTCTTCGCAATACATCCACAATATCTTTTTCCTCGTGAGCGCCCCACCTCACCGGAACAACCGTCGTACTTCCGTTACGATTCGTTACTTTCACATATCTGTTCTTTCGTCCAAACTCATAAAGATCCCGCGTTAAACGGACATCGTCCAGACAATATTTTTCGAGCTTCTCCCAATTCCCCTCCTCATACCATCGGATCGCCTCAAGTCCATGTCCACTTTTTGATTCTCCCAGATTCGTCTCGGCTAACGATGCTAAACCGACACGAAATCCCAAAAAATTCGCCACATCTTCCATAAGATCTATTGTTGGCACCGTGCGAAACGATAACGCTTCGCTATAGGGCTGTAAAACCTTCCAGTCGAACGCTTTAATATTAAAACCAATAACCTTATTTCTTGCGCGAATAAGTTCAAGTAATTCTCCTATTTGCTCCTCACGAAAAGCACGAAATGTATCTTTTTCGTAGTCATATATGCCAACAAGAGAAACACCCAGCCTTTCTGCAAAATTCTGTCCGCCAACGTCTGAAAATTGCTTTTTTGTTTCCAAATCAAGCACAAGCATACGGACATAATAGTACCCGACCGTGCGTATAAAAACAAATCCCCACGTTCTGCCTCGTGGGGATCTGTTAAACGGATCCGTTATTACATTATGGAGTTACGACGACCGTACCTGTGTGAGAAACATTAAGATGGTCGTGATAGCCGTATGTTCCCGCAGTAGTAAACGTAAAACTGTACGTTGCGTCTTTTGCAAGACCAAGCCCGGCATCAAATCCGGACAGGCCGGTGTGTGCGGGATGCGGATCGGATGCTGGCCACGCAAGCGCCGTTACCTTATTCACCCACGTAACCTTACCGCCGGCCTTCACGGTTACCGACGCGGGAGCAAAACCATTTTCCGTGATCTCAACCTTTACTTCACTTTTTGTTGCCGTGTTGATTGCTGTGCCAAGAAGCACGATCCGCTGCGCCGTCCAGATACCGCCATCGATAGTCCCTTTCACATTCAACCGCATGCCGGCTTTAATATCACCGATTGCAAGAACGCCCCGCCCAAGAACCAATTTCGTATCGTTCGTGTATACAATAGTAATTTCTTTATTGCGATATTCGCGCGCAACCTTATCACCGCTCTTTACTTTTATAACCAACTTCTTTGCGGTCACATCCAATGACACAACCTCACCCTTAACTTCGAATTTTGGTGACTTTGCAGCAACGCGGCGAGCCGTCGCTTTATCGTTTTCGATGCGACCGCTTGTCTCTGCCTTATCTCCCGCCTTGAGATTTGCAAGCGTTGTGATTACCCCATTACGTTTAATTTTAGTGCTCGCGTCCGTGTATATAACAAGCTCGCTTTTGCCCCGGACGAGTTTGCTGCCCTTGGGATTTTTTATCGTTAACGTACCGGCGACAGTATCTACCGCACCGATAACACCGGTTGCTTCAAAACGGCGGGCCTTTTGCTCCTGTTTTTGCTGTTCCGGCTTCTTCCCTCGCCCATTATCGTTATCCGCATATGCAACCGGAGTTGCAAGCATGCTGACCAATACTAACGACGACGTGATTTTTGTAAATGTATTCATAAAAAAATTAATTTGTATATTAATTATCCTTATATACTATATGACGCGCAAGTACCAATTGTCTTACGCTGCGAAATGCACTCAAAAAGGCTTATATATCAGTGGTTTTTCCTATTAAAAAATAAAAGACGCTTTTGGCGTCTTAAAATCGTTCACCATATCGCTGGCGCATTAATTCCTCTCCGCGCCAATACGCATAGCCGCAATTTTTTTCGATATCCCGATAAGAGATCGTGAGCCACGCATAAAGCGCGAACACGGGCACTGAAAACAACAGCAAAAGCATTGCAGGAAGCAGCTCAAAGCCCGATACGAACGCCCATACGCCACTTATACATGCGGCGATACAAAACACAAAATATACGCCGTAGACAATGTTATTGTTTCGGGGCGAATAGAAAGGCCAACGAATTAATCTCTTCCGCATTCTTTCCTGTCTCCTTTTTTAGATCCCTACGGGCACTATAAAAAGAACTGTAAATACAATAATCATTTCTTTATATTTTGTCAATAGCGCTCTGATCAAAAAATAAATAAGCGCAAATTTCTGAGCTACATAAGCAAAAACTACATAAAATAAAAGTAGCCGAGTCTGATGCGCGGTATAGCTGGTAGCGGATACAAATTCATGAAGCACTACTCCAACAAAATAAAAGCGGCGAAAGACCGTGAGCGCCATTAAGGCGAAGACCTCCTCGCCGGAACGGCTTTATAACGGAGGGATCCCTTGCAGACGCGAACGGTCTTGCGTCACTTTTAAAAAATAAAAAAACCGCGGCAACGACCTACTCTCCCCCTGAAGGAGTACCATCGGCCCTGGCGAGCTTAACGATCCTGTTCGAAATGGGAAGGCGTGTTGCCCCGCCGGTAATGCCACCGCGGAATTTATTCAAAAAGCGATATGGAAAAATATAATAAGACGCGACTTTCACGTTTCAATTTGAATCTTGCATGGCTCGCGTTATTTGTCGCGGAGCCAAAAACGCACTATTAGTACTGCTCAGCTCAACGCCTCGCGGCGCTTACACTTGCAGCCTATACACTTTTTGTATTTCCTCGCTCTTTGTTCTCTGCTTGCGCTTCGAACAATCGGCAATTCCATACAAACAGCAATTACCTGGTCATCTCCCAGGATGCTATGAATTCTAATCTTGGGGCCAGCTTCGCGCTTATATGCTTTCAGCGCTTATCTGTTCCTGACATAGCTACCCGGCAGTGCTCTTGGCAGAACAGCCGGTACACCAGAGGTCAGTTCATTCCGGTCCTCTCGTACTAGGAACAAGTCCCCTCAAAATTCTACGCCTGCGACAGATAGGAGACCAACCTGTCTCGCGACGGTTTGAACCCAGCTCACGTATCTTTTTAATTGGCGAACAGCCAAACCCTTGGGAGCTTCTCCACCCCCAGGATAAGATGAGCCGACATCGAGGTGCCGAGCGAAGCCGTCGCTATGGACGCTTGGGCTTCACCAGCCTGTTATCCCCGGAGTAGCTTTTGTCTGATGATCTTCCATCCTACTACGTCGAATGGTCGGTTCACTAAGTTCTGCTTTCGCAACAGCTCGACTTATAGGTCTCGCTGTAAAGCTGGCTTGTGCCTTTACGCTACCGCTCCGATTTCCATCCGGAGCTAGCCAACCTTAATAAACTCCTCCGTTACTCTTTGGGAGGATAGCACCCCACCAAAACTACCCGCCAGACACTGTCCTCGTTGCGCTGCTAACGCAACCAAGTTAGAACGAAGCGCCCTAAAAGAGTGGTATTTCACTGTCGAGTCCATCTCGTCCGAAAACGAGACTTCAACCTCTCCCACCTATGCTACGCATTTAGGAAGCATCGCCAATATCAAGCTGTAGTGAAGCTTCCGGGGTCTTTTCGTCTAGCCGCAGGTAGACCGCATCTTCACGGTCATTGCATTTTCACCGAGCTCTTCGTTGAGACAGTCCCCCAGTCGTTACGCCATTCGTGCGGGACATAACTTACATGCCAAGGAATTTCGCTACCTTAGAACGATTATAGTTATCGCTGTCGTTCACTGGCCCTTCGGGCTTTAGCAATACACACATTGATATAATCTCTGTACATACCACCGCAACCGTTAAGGTTCCAGCACTGGACAGGCGTCAGCCCCTATACATCCTCTTACGAGTTAGCAGGGACCTGTGTTTTTGATAAACAGTCGCTAGGGGTCATTAGCTGCGGCCCTGCTTGCGCAGGGCAGGCCATATTGACGAACTTACGGCCACTTTTTTGCCGAGTTCCTTAACGAAGAATCACTCGTTCGCCTTGGTACATTTATACCAGCCCACCTGTGTCGGTCTTCGGTACGGTTCCGCTCATATTAACCTTAGAAGATTTTCTCGAGAGACGGCTCGCCAACGTTCTCCCCATAATGGGAATTCCCTGCGTTCCTTCGAAAAGTTCCACTTAAGGACCTTGCGGGATTTGCCTCGCAAGCTTCTTCGAAACGCAGACGCGAATCCAATAACGCGCGTTGATTACTCATCTCTGTCCCTCCTTTTCGGATATGAACGGAGTGCAGGAATATTAACCTGCTGTCCATCGGCTACCCCTTTCGGGTTGGCCTTAGGACCGACTCACCCTTGGTTGATTGTCATTGCCAAGGAAACCTTAGGCTTCCGGCGGTCCTGGTTCTCACAGGACTTGTGGTTACTCATTCCGGCATTCTCACTCCTCTGCGCTCCACAAAACTTCACAGTTCTGCTTCGCTGCACAGAAGAAGCTCTCCTACCACTTTCCATCTTGCGACGGAAAATCCGCATCGTCGGTACTTCGCTTAGCCCCATACATTTTCGGCGCGCAATCTCTGAACTAGTGAGCTGTTACGCTTTCTTTAAAGGATGGCTGCTTCTAAGCCAACCTCCTAGGTGTCTGAGAAATCGCACCTCCTTGAAATTTGCACTTAGCGAAGATTTGGGGACCTTAGATGGCGGTCTGGGCTTTTTCCCTTTTGACTACGGAGCTTAGCCCCCGCAGTCTAACTGCCGCATATTGCCCCTCGGCATTCGGAGTTTGGTTGGTCTTCCTGGCTTGCGCCAATGAAGACCATTCAGTGCTCTACCTCCGAGGGTACTACGCGACGCTATCCCGAAAGATATTTCGGAGAGAACCAGCTATTACCAGGTTCGATGAGCTTTTCACTTCTACCCACAACTCATCCCATAGTATTGCACGGCTAACGGGTTCGGACCTCCCCCAGTCTTTCGACAGGGTTCATCCTGGTCATGGGTAGCTCACCTGGCTTCGGGTCTTATGTGTCCTACTTACCAGAACATATGAGCGAATGGCATATGGCAACCCCGATCCGAATGGATGGGACGGCCACGAGCCATACGCAATTATGTAAGGTTACGCCCTATTAAGACTTGGTTTCCCTGCGCCTTCATCGTGAAAACGACTTAAGCAGCAGTACACATAAACTCGCCGGATCGTTCTGCAAAAAGCACGCCGTCACTCAGCCCTACATTTGCCATTCAATATCAAAACTTATCGTATAAACTATCAGTGTAATTCGTGGTTTTATATAAGTTCGCCTTAAACAGCAAGTGTAGAGCTGAGCTCCGACTCTTTGTAAGCATATGGTTTCAGGTTCTATTTCACTGCCCTCACCGGGCTACTTTTCACCTTTCCCTCGCGGTACTTGTTCACTATCGGTCACAAACGGTATTTAGCTTTGGGTCGCTAGTCGACCCGGATTCACTCGGGGCTGTCGTTCCCCGAGCTACTCAAGAATAGAGACAAGAAGTATGAATTAAATTTCGCTTACGGGACGGTTCCCCTCTTTGGTGGCCCGTTCCAGGGCCTTCAGCTACTTAACTCAACTTGTACACTCCCTCTTCTTACGAAGAAATCTCTACCTTACAACCCCCATCGCAACTTGCGTCGCAACGGGTTTGAGCTCTTCCCCTTTCGCTCACCGCTACTAAGGGAATGATTCACTTTATTAAACACTCAGCAAAAGCTAAGCAAAAAGATATTTGCACAGCTCTCGCTGGATGTAAATAAAGTAAACGTCTTTTCTTTTCCTTCGGTTACTATGAAGTTTCGCTTCACCGAGTTCCCGCATCATCGGCTTTCACCGAATCAGCACTGCGCATTAAACTGCACAGTAGGTTACCCCATTCGGACATCCCCGGATCAAAGGTTGCTCAGCACCTCCCCGAGGCTTATCGCAGCCACGCCGCGTCCTTCTTAGGCCGTTTATGCCAAGGCATCCACCATACGCTCTTAACTTTGGCTCCGCGGGAAATAACACGATCTCCCATACGGAGTATGCAATGATTCATTTTCACGTACACCACTGTACGTGAGTGAATGCGTCTAGATTTTTATTTTTCCATATCAACTTTTCAACGTTCTTTCACAAACCCCATTCTCTTGCTTTTATCCCCTCGCTGATCCGCCCGTTCCAGACGGGCCACCGAGGAAACAAAAACGCGCCCTCAAGCGGCGCGCGTACCACACAAAAAGACGACGTGCTTAGCTGCCGCTTGGCTTACATAAATTTAATGCAAGATTCATCATTGTGCGGTTACGAAAGGTTTAATTTCGAACTCGAACCTTATTATACGCAGTCAAAAACCCCTGTCAAGCACTATCCCCATGTGTCGTATCCGACCTATATTATATACCGCATTTATATTATGTCAATAGCTATGCGAAAACAAATAACCCCGCCTTAAGAGCGGGGTTATCGTAAAAACAGTTCGTATTCCCTTATTCGTACATTATACTGTTACTGTTCTGCAGTATCCACGCAGTAATAAGGCCCACTATGAACCCTGCAAGAAAACCGGAGAAAGCAGACGCTATCTTCCTACCCAAACTCCAATGATACGTGTTCGCCTCGGGCGAAACAAAGTCCTGATAAACGTTTTTCAGTCGTTGCATAAAATTATTGTGCGGCGTTTCCGCGGGAAATGTACCACGCCCACCAAACGAGTCCCACGGCAATAACGCCCGCGGCAAAGCCGAATACGAAACCCGCAAGGCTGGTTGCCAATGATTTTCCTATCTTATATTTAAACTCTTTTGGCTCTTGTGAAACGAATTCCTGTCTAATTGCTGGAGGCATAAAAAATAAGCGTTTTTACTTGAATAGTATAACTATATTATACGCCATATGCCCCCCATCCCGAAGACCCCTTATCCACACGGGCATTGCGATGTACAATAAAGACATTGCTATGGGAAACACGCTCGACACAAAACACATCAAGTTAATGATCGTTGAACCCGCAACCGACGGCAATAAGCATTTCCTAGTCGCATTCGATGGTGGCACAAAGAATGATTGCATGGCATATAATTGGGCAATAGAATCAATTCTGAGACGCGAAGGCCTCCATCCGCTCCATTTGGTAGGAAAAGCGCAGGGAAGCAAACACCATCCCGGCTACCACGCCTGGGAAGTATGGATGGCAACCGACAGGAATATGCTTGAACACCTGCTTTCGGAAATAGAATCACGCGCAAAAGAAGTAAAAGAAACATTTGCGGCCGTAGACGCGGAAATCGAATAGGGCAAGCATTTTTTCGAAATGCAAAAAACCCTCGCATACGGCAAGGGTTCTTTTTTTATTCCTCTTCATCTGTGGATGACTGTTTGGTGGCGGTAAGGCGCTCAAAAATCCGAGCGGCCAAGAGAATAAGCACAACAAGCATCGCGCCAATCACAAGCGACGCGATACAAATAATGATTCCGGCGGCAATTCCGAACACGACCGCAGTCCACAACGACTGCAACACCGAAGCAAGCAGAAGAGACCAAAACAGGTCTTTCACGGTCACGCTTCCCGCAAGCAAAAGAATGCCCGAAAGAAACACGGCCGAGGCGCCTGCAAACATCGCATGCGTTTCGTCGGCGCCGAACACAAGAGCGAATACGGAAACGAGAAATCCCGTAAACATGCTGATGTATACCGGCACTGCAGGAGGACCGACATTAACGTCTTGCTCCTGCGGAATCACGAACAGCTGACCATCGATGACCTGGGGCACAATAGAAACCATACGCACGCGCCAAAGCGCATCTGCAGTCATCAAAAACAAGATGATAATTGCCCACAACGGTCCGATAAAAATATCCCAGAAACGCGAAAGCTCAAAAGGAAGCCGGACAACAAAACCGCTTGTCACGGCAACCGCACTGACGACCGGAACGCTCCCGTCTTTGAAGAAAATCGCTGTCCAAAAAACGGCAAGTGCACCAGCAAGCGCGAATGATGCCGAAAGAAGTAGCTTATGCTGCTTCCTAAACCAACCCATGGATATCTCCTTCCACAGCATGGAAAAGGACGCTTGATGCCACTGTATGCCCGCGACGGAACAACGTCAATGCGCCGTTATACAAACCTCTCGTGCCCAGGGCGGGACTCGAACCCGCACGTCCTTGCGGACCTAGGCCCTCAACCTAGTGTGTATGCCAATTCCACCACCTGGGCATTGTATATAAATTAACTTTTTAAGGTAGGTGGAACAAGTTCATCCCGAGCGTTTTCCAACGCAATTCGGGGACAAATTGCTAAAACGCTCGTCAGAGACAAGCAGTTGTCTCTGACCCACCCGGACATTTAACTTATTTTAAAACAAAAAATGAAAAGAACGAACGCTTACTAATTACTTCTCTCGGTCGGCGGCGGACTTGTGGGACCTTTAAAATTATTTACGTTGGGACCCTCCGTGGGATGCGTCTGCAAAATATCGCCCGTTTGTCCTTGCTCCTGCGGCGCGGGAGCGGACACATACCGATAGACAGCCGCCAGCAAACCGAGCACGGCAACGGCAATAACAATATACGCTATGATCTTTCGCGGACTACTGTTTCTTTTCACGGTATTCAATGACAATATCCTGGGCATCCTCGAGAATAAGATCCCCCCACGCGGTCGACTGCTCGCCATTCACGGTCATCACAAGCTCATGCGTGTCGTCTACAACAGAATCCAGGATTTGCGTTGGTGTAAATGTCTTGCCCCAGAGCTGAAAAAATTCGCCCAATTTCGCATCGAACTGGAATGCGTTCTCAACGTGTATTTTCCCGGTACCGTCATGCGTATGTATCGGCAATACGCAGGGAGCAGAACCGATATTTGCCGGTATTGGCAGCGTTTCTCCGTTTATTTTAACGGTCAACTGCGCGTGCACATGATATGTCTCGGCAGTAATGCAGGTGGTAAGGGGCGAAAAATGTCCCACGCCAAGTTTTGTGTAAAAAATCCAGGCGCCCCCGGCAACAACTGCCACGAAAAAGACGATGCCGAACACGCGTTGCGCAAGAAGCTTCATGTCGGCGGGATTCTGACCGCGTCCTTTGGCGCGCTGATTCTTATTTTGATCGTATTGTTCTTTTGGTGTTGCTGTATCTGCCATAACTTATTTAGCGTACTATTGTACGCCCCCAACGTCAATTTAACGGAAGATGGTTCAGTCAAAAATATTGACTTTTTACTTTAAAATGGTATAATTTAATCACCAAACAGGCAATACTTGAAAGGAGCGACATGCCTGGCCGCATTCCGGCGCGCTCCACGCGTTCCGGACAAGACACCACCCAAACCCAAGAATTCCCCATGCGGGAACCGCTCGAGGATGTTGCGGACTACATCCACATCGCCCCGGGGCTTGAAAAAGCCGCCGCGCGATGGCGCTATCTCTTCCGGCACGGATTCACCAAAGCGGAGGCCGCGGATATCACGGCCTTCACCGAGGGTCTCCCTGTTGCCGGCGGGATACACTGGAAGGCCGAGGAGATCACCAAACTCCTCTTCTTCCGCGAACTCGACCGGTTGGGGCGCATGCCCCATTAAAAAATGCCCCTTGTGCGTACAACGCGTACAAGGGGCGGTTTTTATTTTTGAGGTTGCTAGTTCCTGCAGTCCGTGCGTTTGCCGTTCCGGCAGGACACGGTCACTCCGCGGACGTTGAGTTTCTGGATGGCAGGGACGCGCTCATCGGGTACCGAGAGGCCGCGGATAACGGCATACGTTCCCCCTTTGAGTCCCCGAACAGCGGAACAGCATACCGGAACACCGATATCTTGGAGTTCCTCAATGACTGCTTTTTCCTCGCTCTTCGGGAAAAACACATCAGCCACCTTCATACCGCTCGTCTCCTCGGTTCGTGACATCCTGAACTTGTGTGTCCTGCGCAAATCACCGACGCGTTCGTGCTTGCAAGAACCGTGCGGATTGTTTTCGTCTGGGCAATCCTCCTTTTCTCATTTTCAAACAGCCGGAATAAAATAAAACAAATCCAATAATTTGTCAAATAAAAAGAGCGGGGGGTGTTTTCCGCTCCTGTTTTTATGAAAATCTTTGCGCTATGCGCTTATCGACATTTCCGGGGAAGCCCCAGAAGACCGTCACGCTGCAATTCGGCGACCATATTGGCATGAGCCCAAAGCTTTGAGCCAAATGTCCTGTACGAGAGGAAATCGCCGTAAGGATCGTGCCCCTTGTCGTCGTTATCCCAATTTATCTCATCAAGCTGACCCCAAATATTGTGGCCAACCTCATGTACGATAACGACAATACCGAACTCGTGGTTGCGCATAAGCGACTCGCCCGCCACATACAACGTATCGCCGGGGCTATCGCCCAAACCGGCGGCCTCGAATTCCGACGCAAAACCGGCCAGATGCCGAAGAACCAAACCGTAACGGAAAATACCGCATCGCTTCGGAGAGAAGGAATTGGCATCGTTATATCTGTCCATCATGGTGAGCTGCGGATAGAGTTCCTGAGATTCGCTTTTGAAAACTTGCCCTCCGCCGAAATAGAATTCGGGGGAAGCGTCATCAATATGAAGGCGTATCCCCTCTGTTCCATCCGGGTTACAGAAGTTCAGTTGCGCATAAAAATCGACGGCACCGCGTTTCACCTCAAGCGGAGCAAGATAACCCTCCTGAGCATCAAGCTCAAGATAAATATCCGCATGGTTTGGGTCGGGCCAATTGGCGGGATTCGTACCGAATATCTCCGTATCATGAGCTATTTCCACCTTGTCCTCGATGCCATCCCTGTCGGTGTCGACACGGAACGTATCGCGCGAGGACGCGGCAGGCGTTGGCTTGGCGACCGGGCACGCATCGGGTCTGGAATCACGCGGCAGAATAGAGAGAAACAACAGAGATGATGCAAACAGCGAAACAAGAAAACACAAAAACAAAACTCTTCGGAGCCGCGTTATCACGGGAAATCCTCGGGCTGCAAATTGTCAAACCGCGTACTTTTCTTATAGCAAATCTACTATGCGCGCGCCAATAGCAAAGCACGCCTCCTGCGTTTCAGAAGACGCGTTGATACAAAAACGAAAACCCTAGTACAAATAACCCCACGTCTGCAGCTTGTCGCTTTCCGTGCCCCAATCGATACCGATATCGGTACGATAGAACATGTTGGGTATCATGACATTTTGAATACGCGAATATGCGAGCCGCCGGGCATCATCCACCGTTGTTCCCGTTGCGGTAACAACCATTACACATCCGGAGACCCCCGCAATGCGCCACACCCCATCATCGGAAAGCTTCACGTCTTCTATGTGCATGCCCTCAAGGTTATTCGGTTTTTTAAATAATACTGAAATGTCTTTATAGCTCTTCACCATCTCGGAGTTGGGGTCTTTGAAAAAATACGAGGGCACTAAAATCCGCACGCCGATCTGGAATCCTTTCTTTGTTTTAAGTTCAAATGATTCGCCTTTTGCCAGACGGTAAAGCCATTCTCCCGACGGCATTAAAATACCTTCGGTTTGTATTTGTATTGTGGGATAGCCGAAACGGGACGTGAACTCTAAGGGATAAATACCCCGCCCGTTCACGATGCAGTTGAGATCGATATAACCCACGTACCCGGATTCACGCAGCGCCGGAAGCATTTTCTCAAGCGTCGCCTTGAACAACGTGTTGGGAGCGCTCCAGTACATAAGCGTTCCCATCTCCCCGGAAAACGGCCCGATGTCGCCCGGGAATACGCGCTTGTGTTCGAAGTTAACATTAATGGGATATATAAAATCTTTCCCGTTGAAGAATGCGCCCACCGCAACCTCAACGCCGTTTATATATTTTTGAAGCTGGAACACGGGCGCCTTTTTCTGCCACGTCGCTTTGTTCTTCTCGAAAAGCTCCACAAGGTCTTTGCCGTCATCCTCCTCGCCCAAGAATAAGAGGCCCTTGCCGCCGGAAGGCGTATTCCCGCTTGGCTTGAACACATATTTATCCGGATTGGCACGCAAAAACTCAAGCGCGACATTATAATCATCGAAATGCCAGCTGGGCAGCGTGTTGATGCCGTATTTTTTGAGTTCCGCCTGCCCGAACTCACGGTCTATTTCCAGGCGGTCAGTATATGTGCTTCCGCCCACCACCAATTTCCCTTTTTTGCGGAGACGCTCGGCTGCAGAAGCAAATTCCACGTCATCGAAGACAATAACATCGGCCCACTCCGCGTGGTCCTCCCATTTGTCCACGCGCTCGATAAAACCGGTATAAACGTCTTCATCGCTTTTTGCGCGAATATAGACCTTAACATCGTTCCCTTCTTTCTTGATCTGCCACGCCAAATCTCCGCTTAAACTCTCAAGCGAAACGAACAAAAATTTTCGCGGCCCGAATGCCGGCACCTCGGTGCCGGTGCTTCCGGCAATAACCTGTTTTACTTCTTCCCCCGAATTTATTTCTTGCGGTGTTTCCGCCCTCATAATCATATTAAAATAATTCGTAATACGATTTTACCGTATCATAACACGTTTGTCGCAATTCTTGTGTGATACTTGCGCACAATTCATTTGCCTGGGTATCGGAATGAAAATACGAAATAAAATCTTTTATGGCGCCGATAATACAATTGGAGCGTTGTTCTATTGTAACCCCGCTCATGCATATCTCACGCGTCCGTTCCGCATTGCTTATGCTCTGTCCGGACGCATCACGTCCCAAACTTTGGTAACATATTGCGGCGTGCGGGCCTACCGTCGCGCATGCGGCGAAAACTTTACCGTAATCGTAATCAAATACCTTGAGCATGTAGGACGTCTGCATAAGATAACAGATTGTCTTATATTTTTCGTCTACAGCATTGCAAGGATAGAGCGGATCGTCTTTTTTGAGATACTCGCTTGTATATCCTTGCGTATCGATAATGATATTTTCCATGAATACGCCGCTCCAGCAAGATTGCTGCTCCCAGGAACCGGAGAGATTATCGCAGGTATCCAAAGATTTAAATACGTTGTTCGCACGCACCACCATAATGCCGTGGCCGAGACCGTGCACGCAATTATAATAATCAAACCCATACGCGACCTTATCGGCAATACCGGAACATATATTATCCAACTCGCTCACGAGACGGTTAAGTCCTATGCGCGACACGAACGCTTCAAGCACGCCATGGTAATAGCCGGACCAGCAGAACGAATCGCCTTTTGCAAATGCCGCGGACACGTTAGTAAACTCCTGTGCCGCACCCTGTCCGATAACGTGCATAAGCGGATGACATAAACTTTTCACGCTTTCATCGGTCTCATAACGCTGTTTTATATCCTCAAACGCGGCCAAAGCCCCTTGAGTGCTGACAAGCTGCTTATATGCTTCGCGATAACATGCGACATCCCCGCATTTTGGGAATTCTGCGATTTGCGCCGTGTCGCTTGTTTTAGCTGGCTCCGGCCGCAAAAAAGAACTAACGCCATATAAAATAGCGCCCGAGAGCATCGCGGCGACAACAAGAATAATCACGCGTTTGGCGGATATTTTTTTCATGGCTGCAAAATGTCTTCTGTTCTTCCGTTAATGGAAATGACCACGCTTTTCACCGTTGAGAATTGTTTCAGCGTTTGTGTTATCTGTGCGCGTATTGCGCTCACACGACATGAGCCTCCCACCGCCTTATCCAAACGCTCATCAAACTCGGCATATGCAATACCGTTTTGTACAGTAACGCTCTTCAGGCCGCTGTCGGGATTGAGACTGGTAAAATAACCGTCTTTTTGCTCGGACGCGAACGGCCCGCGCAACAGCTCGTCCAAAGCCGCCCTCGCCACCGCAGTGGTACGCACAATGCGCCGCTCAACGGCATGAACGAGAGAACAATCTGTCATCTGCGGATCCTCCTTCGTATTACCGAAAAAAACCTTCACCGTACTTGTATCGACGGCTGCAAATTTGACGGGGATAATGACTTTATCTTCTTCGGTACCGTCTGCGGGCGAATACCAGAATACCTGAAGCGTACCTTTTGTTCCTTTCGGCTTAGGATATGAAACCGCGCTTTCAAATGCGCCAAACTGTCCGATATCGGGACTATCTGCCGTCGCAAAATGCTCCACAAGAAGCGCGCCGCTTTCATCCAAAAGCCGGAAATTAACCGTATTCTCAAAAACGCGCGCATCCCCTTTTACGACAAGCGGCAAAGAAATCTCCGCGTTTTCCCCCGGGATACGTACACGAATATTCGTCTCGGACGGATCTTCGCTATCTTGTGGCTCACTGCCTCCATTAACCGCATCGTCTCCGGATGACACGCTGAGCGTGGGCGCCTGGACATCACGGTAATATACAAATCCCACCGCAATAACCAAAAGAGCCGCCAGCATGAATAGTGCTGCGGAACGAATAATGGGCGGCGTATGTTTAAAAAATTTGAACATTTTTTTGACTTCGTTTTTCATTTACACAGGTTATCAATTCCGGCGTTGGCGTCCACCCGCACGCTCCGCTTGGTTGCCGCTCGCATGTCGCGCCACGATAACATTCGTATTCCGGACGCATCTCGCATGTTGTAATAATATCGCTTCTATCCGTACATACCTGATTGCTGCACCCGCCCAAAAAACATGGGGACTTTACCACGATTTCACCAGAACTATTTATCGGTTGGGATATTTTCGATGATGGCATAATGGTATACGAATCCAATACCTCGATAAAAATTTTTCCATCATCAGTAATGCATTCCTGCGGGAGCGACGCGTTTACTTTATTTCCCATAGCAACACACTCTTCGAATGAGTTCGCCGTTTGTTTCGTCCCCAAAAAACCACACCCGCTCCGGGAGCATATGACATATCCCGCGGCGGCAATAGCGGCGATACTCACAAAAACAGAAACAAAAATAAATGGAAGCGAAAGTTTTGGCATATGTCTCTCGCCCGTATTATATCAAATCAACGCCTTCTTTCCGCAACAACGCTTCTTTCTGTTTGGAACCGCCGGGATAACCGTATCCACCGACGCTCCCATCGGACCTTATGACGCGATGACACGGAATGCGGGGACTGCGGTTTTTATTGAGAATATTGCCTACCGCCCTCCATGCTCGCGGGCGCCCCGCCAAATACGCAACTTGTTTGTACGTATATACACGCCCACGCGGAATTTTTGCAACTACAGAAAAAACCTTTTCCTCAAACGTCATATAATCCCCCTCCCCTTATGTACAAAATGAAACGCAACTATCCCGAAAGCCACAGCAACATTCAATGATTCTTTTTTACCATACATGGGAATCTCGAGAACCATATCGCATGCGGCAAGAACGCTTTTGGGAAGACCGGTAATCTCGTTACCAACAATAAGAATGAACTTACCGCTCCGCAACGCTGTTGCGAATACGGCCGTATACGGACGCGATGTTTTACTTTGCTCTATTGCCAGCACCGCATATCCCGGGTGTTTTGCTTTCAGACGCTTCACGAGACGGGCCGGAGAAATGATACGCTCCCAGGGAATGTATCGTTCCGCGCCCAAAGCAACTTTTACCAGCGTCCCGTTCTCTCTTCCGAACCTGTCCGTGGGACACGGCGTGTAGCCGACCGGATAAATTTTTTCCGCACCGCAGGCATCCGCGGTACGGAAAATTGAACCAACATTATGCGCACTTCTGATGGTGTGCAACACGACAATCATTGTTGCGGTTCTGTCTTGAGAAGCTCTATTTCAAAAATAAGCGTTGCACTCGGCGGAATAGAACCCTGGCCCGTCTCGCCATATCCCAAATCGGGAGGTATTGTCAATTTCCGCTTGCCCCCCACCTTCATACCGAGAACGCCCTGTTCCCAGCCCTCAATAACATTGCCGGCCCCCAGGACAAAACTGAACGGCTCACCGCGATCAAGAGAACTGTCGAACTTCGTGCCGTCAATAAGCGTACCCGTATAGTGCACTGTTACAACATCTCCGCTCTTTGTTTCAGCACCCGTTCCCACCACAAGATCTTCTTTCATAAGCGTATCCGATTCCGGCACAATAACATCCGCCGCTTCTTCTCCGACAACGGGCGCATCATTTTTATTCATGAGAGCCACGGCGCCTACAAACAGCAGAAGTGATATTGCCGCAAGACCGGTAAAAAAATTAGTAAAATTAATCGGTTTCATATAATTGTGCCTCTTTATTTTCTTGAGAATGCGCCGCGATCTCGACATTACAACTGTTGTGCACTCGGCACCACTCCTCACAATCCTGTGCAATACGCGCATCCGTATAATGAAGACCGCATTGCGAACATTCAAATACTTCCGATTGTGAATTGTTGTTATTGTCCATAAATATCGCGGATTCGCCCCTCTACGATATCCTGAGAACCTTATGCCGTCCAGCATGACCCCGCTGTATCGCAATGCGGGAAGGCGCAACGTCAAGATATGCCGCAAGGGCCAGGACAACCGCCTCATTCGCTTTGCCCTCGCGCGCCGGAGCGCGGACAGCAACCGTTAAAGAACCGTCTGGGCGCCGCGAAACACCTTCCCGCCGGGCATTCGCTGTCACATATATATCGAGCAACATATTCAAAAAATGCTTCACGTCCGGTTCTCTTAAAAATACATACGAAGCATTTATTATTCTCTATTCAACAATCACCTTCGCAACCATCCATGGATGCGGCCCACAATGGTATGCGAACTCACCCTTTATATTGAAGGTGTGCGAGTACGATTCGCCCTTTGACAACATGGCGCTGTCAAGCTCACTTCCGTTGTCGCTTTTCACGTTATGACCGGCCATATCCTGATTCGTCCATACGACCGTTGTCCCCTGTAAAATCCGAAGCTCCGCCGGCGCAAATGCAAAATTAGAAATATCGACGACCACGCTCCCTGCCGGTGCCGGTGCTGGCGCTGGCGTCGGAGCAGGAGCCGGCTCGGGCTGAGTTACCGGGGGCGCAGCAGGCATCGTCGTGCCGTTATCACCCGCGGATACATCTTCTGTCGTGCCGACAGAATTCGCATCACCCGTAGGCGCATCGGACTCATTTCCGACAAACTCATCATTCCCCGTATCGACACTTTCATTTTCCACCCCGGTCGTGTCCGGCGCTATTGAAGTAAGTTTATAGCCGACCCCGACAAAAATAACGATCGCCACCAAACCGCCCGCCATCAATACTGTTTTGTTTTTAAGAATATCCATAAACATTGATTTTTATTAATTATCTAAAAAATATGAGGCCACGAGGCCCGTATATATTTGTATATTATAAGCCGAAATACTCCGCATTAAAAGAGCCTTTTTGCTGTGTATTATCTGTTGTCGCCGTCGCTTGCGATAACGCCCCGCGCTTTTCGGGAGCGCAATTTTTCCAAATTTCCCTCGGCAATCTGTTCAAGCTGCAATCCAAATTCCGTTGCTACCTGCGCGACATACCAGAGAACATCTCCGAGTTCTTTTGCTATTTCTACACGCTTTTCCTCAGTTAAAATGCCGTTGTCGTTCCGAATAAGTTTTTTCACCTTCTCGGCAACTTCGCCCGCCTCTCCGGCAAGCCCAAGCGTGGGATAAATATAATTCTTATCCTTATCGGGATATTCCGCGGTTTCCCGCGATAATTTTTGATATTCCTCGAATGTCATGTTGGTAATTTTTCTGACCAAAAGAAATTACATCCCCGCATGCTCACAGTCGCCGCGTGTTCTTTATTTCCGGGAATAAGCAACCGGTCTCGGGGGCCGCACCGAAATATTTCTCCCTCGACATCAACGTCCATGTTTCCGTCAAGAAAAACCAGCAATTTTATTTCAGGATGCTTGTGTTTTGGATACACGAATCCGGCAGGCACGGAAAAATACATGGGGCTGAAACCCTCTTTTTTAATAGCCTCGAATATTTGATCTCTGTCCAAATTCTTATAGAAACTTTGCTGATACATACCACTTCATTCTATCACACTATAATTTCACCAACTGCCGCCTCCACCTCCACCGAATCCGCCTCCGGAGAAACCTCCACCGCCCCCGAACCCTCCATTGCCGGAAGCTTCGGGTGATACAAATACCGTATTCATTGCGGAAGCCGTATGCGTCATAGCATCGGTAAGGGAAATCGCATTCCACGCCGCAAAACTGCCTCCGCTATACCACTCAACTTTCGGCAACGTCATACTTTCAAATTGGCGAGCCCATTCTTTTTCCACCCCCAACACCATGGCATACGGCAAAAACTTCTCGAATATTTCGGGAGTGCGTTGAGGCGGATTATGGAACGCTAAGCGATCTTTTTCCGCAACGGCCAAATATCGCTTAAAACCAAGTATATGCTCATAGGCAAGACGTCCTTTCTCCGTACGACGCGGTATGAACCAACTAAATATAACGGTAATAAGTCCGGATATCCCAAGCGCGATAAGAAACAGGATATCGAAGGCATGAAATGAGTTTTCAAGCCACACCCATATGAAATCCAAAAGATAATATGCGCCCAGCGTAATCACAACAAGCGCAAGAAAGATCTTGGTAAGCACCTTCTGGGCATTGCGGAAACCGCGCATCATCCACGGTAAAAGCGCTGTCATAACAACGGCGCCTGCAATAAAAAACGCAAATGCGGCCGCTTTCGGCAAAAATAACGCCGCAAAACCGAGAACACCGAGCGGTACCAGGCCCGTGGCCGCAGAAACCAGACGCGTAAATTGAGGGCTCTTTGGAAAATAACCGCTCAATACAAGATGTTCATAAAGAAGGCTGTGTATGGGCTCGATAAAATCATAAAATACCCCGTTCTTCATCTCGCTTAAACGCTGGGGATGCGACGCCGTGCCCAAAAGCCCCAGCGCCTCCAATAATTTTTGCTCAAAATCTTTTGGAGTTCGTTTTTCTTTTCCGGTGCGCTCAAATTCAAAATCGCGCTCTTTTTTGAACTTACCAAGCAGACCGGGAATTTCCCGCTCAACTTCTTTTATTTTTATGAATCCCTGTTCCGCAAGATGAATGACGCCCGCAACAAGATCGCTATTGCCCGCATGTTGGTCTACTATGGCGCCAACCTCAAGCGGCGTAAGCGAATCCGGCGGGTCGTATTGCGGAACGATAGAACGCCGGGCTCCAGGATCCCGCCCGTTTTTATACCAATACAAAAAATAAACGAGTATATATCCGAATGGAACAATAAATACAAAATAATCGGATAATGCCCGCACCGCTTTCACAAACCAACCGGCTTCCCGTATAGAACCTTGAGGGAATCGAATTGCAAATGTAAGCCCTTCTCCCGCATCAAGCGGAAGAGCTATCGAAAACGCGGCGCTCTGCTCTTCTTCGTTCAACGCGGACACGCATTCCTGTTCACGGGAACCGAGAGCCCCCGTATAACAAGCGATCTGAATGCTCGTTTTTTCATTTTTTTCCGGCATACGGACAACCGCTTCCGCACGCTCTATGGGACCGGGCCATTGCATGCCGGTAACATTCCAATACAACTCAACGGTTCCGTCGTTATGGAACAGAAGTCCGTTCTCTACGCGATATGTTATTTTATATACATGCTTTCCGGAAATATATTTATCGGCATCCCCGATCTTAATGCGAGCCACGGGACCCGTACGCTCAAGAGCATACGTAAGGGCCGTATCACTGCCGTCAACAACCCTCAATACGTTTATGCGCAAACGGAAAGAAGAACCGTCATCGCGTTCATATATAATCGGAATATCACGATAAATGCCGCGCCGCTCCAGCGATCCGAAATCGTATGCGATCGTTTCCGAAACGGTAAATGAACCGTCTCTCCCGATAACAATACCGGAGGCGAATATTTCGATCCGCTCGGAGGCACGAGGATCAGCCAATTCCAATTCCTGCGCTACGGCGGTTTGAGTAAAACACGCCACCGCGATACTTATAATAAAACTGTAACGGATAACGCTCATATCTATTTGGTAGTGTACCATGCGACTACCCCGTTGACCGTGCCGGAAACGCGTGAGAACATACAAAAAACAGTTCATTGGGAAATGCCGTGGAACGACCGACGGGAAACCCAGGTATCGATATATTCCGGGAACGGCTCATGGCCATGCTTGCGCGCCAGCTTGCAGGTGCGGCGCCACAGCTCAGAAGCCGGCCCATCATTGATTTCCGAAATATCGTAAACCTCCTTACGAAACACGCATTTGCCGGACTGCTGTACATGTTCAATGTACACGATGCTTCGGAGCTTGATACACGCACCCGCGCACTATCCGCCGTCTGCATAGTCGGCGACCTCAATGAAGTTCTGTCTCTGGATTATCCGTATATCATCGCTCTTGTTGATATCGCGAATGAACCCGGGAATCTTTTCTTCGGCTGCTTCATGCGCAAACACATTCCCGGACACCACGATATCATCACCGAAAGCATCGTCCCGATCGTATTCGTTTCCTCGCGTAGCGACCTTTCATTCGATAATCCTTCAATAAACCGCGTACTATTTGTCACCGAGATAAACGATGGACTCGATGTTTTCAGAGAATAAAAACCCCGCCGCATACAGGCGGGTATTTTTTACGCGAAGAGTACGTATATATTGACAAAACGTAATTTTATTGTAAACTACTATTACACGATTTTTGCCACTCCAGCATACATTAGGAGACTCCTGATGTCTGACACGCCATCGATTACCGAAGCACGGAAACGTTTCCGCTCGGAGATCATCCCGTCACTGGTTTTGCGTATGAGCGCATCCCAAAGCGAACTCCGCGAAGGTCATTTTGCGGAATTCCAGCTGGTCGTGCGCGCACTTGCGCAAGAATCATATGACGGCATCGCACGCATCGCGGGTACGCCCGCAGCGGATGCAGAACCCCTCTTTCGGGTATTTGCCCTCGCAGATGCAATTTCCGCCATCAACGGAACGCTTCCGCCGGATCATCCCTTCATCGTGGCGCTGGTCGCCATCAAAAGCGACAGCGCAGTAGCGATTTCCGGATTGCCGAGGATGCTCATTCCGAACCTCAATATCGTGGATATGTGCGCCATCGCGCCCGTTATCCATGTATCGGATATTTACGCATGGGCAAACGGAGTTTTCGAGCGGACATCGCTTGTTTCACTCGACGACACAACGCCACCACCCCTGCTGCTGAACTGATACTGAGGAGGAAAAATAGTGCGTGTATCACTCAAGCTTATCGCGGCGGTCGAACTTCACAATCTCGCCACGGTAGCATCTTCTCTTGCCGAATACGATGTCATACGTCCATCGCTCTTTGTCGCTTCGAACAAACTTCGTGGCGCAGTTGAGCGCTCGGGCGCCCGACTGTTCAAGGAAGCAGATGAGATCGCCGGCTGGCACGTATTCACACGGGATGCAGAAAAGCGCGTTGAGCTGGACATCAGCCAGCGCGAAGCCGCAATACTACAGCTGCTTGCCCTTATCGCTTCCCACAAAAGAAGTGAAACGGACCAGCATCTCTTCGGCGCTCAGGAACAACTCGCGCGCAAACTTCTCGTGTGCGGTGCCGATTGGCAATCCGGACGCGGGTGGGTTTTGCAAACCGGAGATGTTATTCCCCTGCCGCCCCCGCTTGTGGAGAAAAGGAGAACCAATGTTTAGCTTCGCAATGGTCGGTGCCATCGTCGCCGTCCTCGGTGTCGTGTTCTTTCTGATCGAACTGCGAACGCCCCGACATGAGTATCGGCGCGAAAACCTCGGTTCGATCGCTCTTGCTACCGTCATCGCGACGCTTGTCGCCATCACGTCATTCGGTCTGGCCATCTGATATGATCGGAGCGGTCATTGCCGGCCTTCTGCTTCTCGCCGTTGTGACGTTCGTATCGCTCGCAACCCTTGCCGCCATCAACAAAGACGCGTCAAGCAACCGGACGGTACTTCTTGCGGTCGGCGCGGTAGACGGAGCTATTGCGCTCGTCATCCTCTCGGCCCTCCTGATGCTGGCAACACATCAAAACTAAATTAAAAAGCTTCCGAAAACTTTCGGAAGCTATTTTTTTACTTCGGGAACCCGATGAACGAACGGACGCTTTCCGGAGCGGAAGCGAAAATTTTATCACGTCTCAGCAACCAAGCATCACCGTGTTTTTTATTCTCACTGTAATCAAACAGACAAAGTATCCTGTCGGGATCATTCCAATCCACGAGCGTCGCCTGTTCTTCAATACGCATGAGGCGCGTCACCAGCCCCTCACGAACATCGAAAGAGAACGGCCATACGTTATCTTCACGCAGAGGACCGCCGCTGCACCCGGCAAACATCTTCCAGGCGGCCGGACGATCGGGCGAATCTTCAAGATATGCGGCCCCGTATATCGTACCGTCGTTTACTGTTTCAACTTCCGCACCGTCTTCGTCAACGTCTATCCACGACGTTGCGTGAAGAAGAAGCTTTTTTCCGACGTGAGCGGCGATAAGATTAACCGGATACCGCACCCGCCCGTCTCCCGTGTCATAGGTGAACTGACGGTCCTCGATGATATCGAATCCGAGATCATCAATTATTTCCAGAAACGCCTGCCACGAAATACCCCAATACGTATCTCCAAGTTCGGAGAGAATTGAGTGCTTCATCATGCTGTTCTGCAGATGAATGGCGTATCCCAATGCGGACGTCGCTTTATCTTCCGCATACGGCTTTCCCGTTACGCGCTCGGCCGTCCCCAAAGAATCGAGGAACATGTGCTCCAGCGCCCGCCGGCGAAGAAATTCCTCGCTCATCGCTCACCCTCTTTTAACGTACTTTCCCGTAGGCTTACTATGAAATAATTTCTATTTTTTGTAAATAGGAGCGCTCACCCCTCAACGGGTAGCGTGAAACGGAATGTCGTTCCTTTTCCTTCTTCCGATTCGAACCAGATCTTCCCTCCGTGTCTTTCAATAATAACTTTTACGATATAGAGGCCGAGACCGGTACCCTCTATTTCGGCGGCAACAACATTGTCGGCACGGAAAAATTTCTCGAATATCTTCCGCTGTTGTAATTTTGGAATGCCCACGCCGGTATCCCGGACGAAAAACGTTATTTTCTCGCGCGTTGGTTTATCACAACCAACCGTCACGACGCCGCCTTCGGACGAATACTTTATCGCGTTATTAATAAGATTCTGGAATGCCTGTCGTATCTTGCTTTCATCCGCCTCGACAATAACGGAACCATGAACCTCAAAAACCGTCTCTAATTTTATTTTCTTCGCGTCTGCCATGATGCGCATTTCACGTACGGCCGTTTCAGCCAAATACATCGCGTCGACTGGCTTACGGACAACAACGAAGCGAACCCCACCCTCAATACGGGCAACATTCAACAGATCCTGTACCAAATCAACCATCCGATCGGTATTAAGATATATCTGCTTGGCAAAATCCCGCTGCTCGGACGTCAAATTAGTATTCTTTTCTTCCATAAACATTTCCGTAAACAGACGGATGCCCGCAAGCGGCGCTTGGAGCTGATGCGATGCGACGGAAACAAACTCTGTTTTCATCCGGTCAAGCTCATGTTCCTTTGTCATATCAACGATAACAACAATAACGGATTCAAGACGCCCAACATCGTTTTTAACCGGAACACTCGTTATTTTAAGCGCAACTTGCGCGCCGTCCTTATGCCGCACAAAAACATCCGAACGCGTGGCCGGCGCTCCGGTGTTCAACGTAACGCTCAAAGGCAATTCATCGCCGGGATACGGCGAACCGTCTTCGCGGATAAATTCAAACGCCTTCGTTGTTTTTTCGTTACGGACCGCGCCCAGAATATCCGACGCGGCATTATTTACCGAAACAATCTCGCCGGTCGAAACCCGGGCGAGCATAATCCCGACTGGCAAATGTTCCAGTATGACCGAAAACTCCATAGTACGCTGCTCAATGATGCGCTCGTCACTTTCACGCTTATTTTCATAAACATAAACAAGCGCGGTAATAATGCCCATCACAAAGAACATCTGACGTATCGCCAAAAATGAATATGCGGTGTTCAAAACGCCCGCCACCTCCAAAACCACAACGGCCACGGACGCAAGATATAAACATACCATCCATAAGAGACCTTGCCGCTTGCCGTTCAGAAAAAATACCGCCCCGGGAAACATCAAAAACCACAGAATGCCGGTACCTTCAATGCCGCCGGTAATGAGCAGAAAGAGCAGGACAACGAACACAGCAAATGACAATATATGACGCGCGGCATCGATGTCTTTGCTAAAACGAAAAAGTATTGCGTTGAAAATTATAAGAACGCCCAAGGCCAGCTCGAAAATACCGATAACGTACTGGTCGTTCGCAAACGCCTGCTGAAATCCGAAAAGAATAAGGGAGCCGGAAGAAAGAAGCGAAAAAGAATTAAACAAAGAAACACGGGTTAAAAATAACCCGTCTTTCTCGGAACCAAAGCCGCTGTATAAGGCGTTGCGCAAAAATCGTACGAAAAATAAATTACCGGATTTCATAATTTCTATTCAAAACGGATAGGTATAACCAATGATTCGTCATGCTCGGGCAAACCGGAAGGATTGTCTTTCTGCAATACCACCGCCCCTGTTTCGCTCACAGGTTTTGTGAACTCAAGCCGCGCAGAAAAAGGGACAAAATCTTCCGTCATCCAATCGCCTTGAGCCCAGGCGCTTGTGCGAGCAATTTCCGTACCGGCATTATCCAGAAGGACTATCGGGAAAACCGCTTCAAAATACCAGGAACCGCGCGCCTCGCCGGCAATTTCAAGAGGCGTGGTTATGGTATCGTTTATTTCCGGCGTAGTAATCTTTATTTTCTCATGCATCATCCCGCCCGGACAGGCGGAGAACTCGCACGCGGGCCCCCGACGCCCCACCACCGAACCGTCGGGACACAATTTCGCATCTTTTGCGCATGCAACCGGATTTTGCAACACGCATTTTCCCCCCGCATCGGGATAATCGCCATCAAGCCGACATTCATACCCCCGCGGACACGGGAAGGCGGCAATGCCCCCGCAGAACTTTCCCTCGGCGCTTTCCTGCGGACAAGCCGTAAATTCGCAATTCGGACCTTCTCTGCCCACATATGATCCATCGGGGCATACTTTTGCGTCTTGAGGGCAAAATATAGAATTATTTCCGGATCTTTTCTCCAACAATATCGTGCCGAAGCCCGCAATCACAACAAACAATACCAGTGCCGCACCGATCATGAAAAGTTGTTTTGAACCGCGCGTCATGACTCTTTTGAGAACGAAACGATAATTTGTCTCTCGCGAGGCCCGTCCAATTCAACAAGCACCACGCGCTGCCATTGACCAAGCACGGGTTTATTTTCGCGGACCGGAATAGAAACAGATGCCCCGATTAAAGAAGATAGAATATGATCAGGCATGTGTTCCGGATTATGCGGATGCCGATAATTCATAATTGGCACCATTGCCTGAAATGCGTCCAGCATATCCAAATCGCTTCCCGGATCAAGATCCGCCGTCGTGAGCGCCGCCGTTGTGTGCAAAAGGAAAAGATGGGCCACGCCGTTACCCGCACCTTCCAGAGCGCGTATAAGCTCATCGGTGATATCAATAACTTCTTTTTTCTTTTTGGTTTTAATAACAAACACAGAAAGCTTCTTATGGAGTATATTTCTTCACGCAGGAATTGAACGCTTCAACCCCAAGATTATATTGCGCAATAAATCCTTTGGTGAAAATAACGGTATTATTATACCGCGCGATAAGCGCATTATACGCCTGAACCTTAGCGGCATATTCGGGACCGACCTTCGGCTGAGTAATTTCAAGATCGCGTCGGGCAGCATCAACTTCTTCTGAAAGGTCCTCAAGCAAAACGATAAGCGCATCTATTTTCGTTTTCAGCAGCGAATCAACAACCGGGCATACGGATGCCGAAAGACCGAATTCCTGAACCGCAAGCCACGTTTTTTTTTCTTCATATGTGCCGAGTGCGGCGGCAACACCGATTTCCGTAAAATTAGGGTTCATGATGTTCGCTCTGTGTCCCGGGCTATCCATCCAGGCCTTCACCAAAACCTGATCTGTTCCAAAATCACCGAGCGCTAAATTTTCTCCCGTTGTCACATATTCGTATCCCGCCTCCTTAATAATATCTGCGGGCCCCTCTCCGGCCGGCGATACATGTTCAAAATATTGGCGAGCGAACATATCATTCACTTTATTTTTTGCCGCAGCCGACAATTCCTCGTTTAATTTTAGCGGTGCCAACCCCGCATTCGCACGATAACGATTCGTCCAATCAACAATACCGCCAACACTCAACTGCGACGGCTTCACAATATCGGAAACAAGTGGATCTGGCGCGGAAACCCGTTCCGCAAATTCCTGTACAGAAAATGACGCCCCTATTTTACGGGCGCCAGATACGGCATCTTGAAGCCCGAAATACAGCCTGGCAACATCAAGCCCAAGGTATGAAAAAAACCCCAACGAGAATACCGTTATCGAAACAATAAACCAAAAACGTTTTCGCGCCATTTGAAGCATATTTTTATTATAGCACCGAGTTCGTTGACTGCCGCATCGCGCATGCTACGATGACGACAACAGAACGGGATAAAAAGAATGGCGGCAAACAAGCGATCCGCAACAATAGTGATCCTCTACGACGGCAAAGGCGGCGGCTCGATACAACAACTGGCCAATTGCGTTGCCAACGGCGTTCTGAAAGTACCGGACGCGCAACCAAGACTGTGTCCTATATCCAAAACGGATATTTCAGTTTTGCACCAAGCGGATGCACTTATAATCGGTTGTCCCAACTGGAGCGGCATGACCGCAACCCTCAAAGAATGGTTCGACAAAACCGGGCATCTTTGGGAAGAAGGCGTGCTTGCCGGAAAGCCGGGCGGCGCATTTACCGCCAGCTGGTCGCATTCTGCGGGTACCGAAGCAACGCTACTGCAGCTTCTGCATCTTCTTTTCGCCAACGGCCTCTACGCCGTCGGTCTTCCGTGGAACGATACTATGCGGGAATCAGGCTCCTACTATGGAGCAACGGCTCACGGAACGCTAACACAACAGGACCGGACCCAGGCCGAGCTTCTAGGCAAACGTATCGCAGAACTTGCGATACTCATCAAAAACAAATAATCCCCGGATAAACCGGGGATTTTATTCTAATATGTCTGCGCATTCAACATTCTCCAATCCTCAAGAAGCTCTAAACATTCTCTCCTCATGAAGAGACGCTTGAGGCGAACACGGGACTTTCCTATTTTTTTCATGCGCGGCGCCGGAATAGTCAACTCGTTGAACCCGAGCCTCTGAACATCCGGTATTTCGGTTCCCCACACCACCGCATCGGCCTGGGCCCAGTGGATCGCAGAAAAACACATGGGACAGGGTTCTGTCGTTGAATATATCGTACATCCTTTCAAATTCCATCGTTTTAATTTTTTTGAAGCCGCATGTATCGCATTCACCTCGGCATGGCATGTCGCATCGTTACTTTTTAAGACCGTATTATGGGCAACGACAATAATTCTATCATTCTTAACGACGGCTGCGCCAAACGGCCCCCCTTCATTGCGCACAATACCGCTATATGCGGCATCTATGGCCGCGAACATATATTTTCGCTCGTTCTTTTTTGTTTTCATACGATTAATTTTTATTTCCCTATATTATACATTACTGCGCGCGATTTTTATCCCGTTCGATCTTTGTAAGGAATTGTTTCCGCAAACGAACGCTTTTTGGGGTAATTTCGAGATATTCATCTTCGGCCATCACCTCAAGCCCCCGCTCGATAGTAAGCTCAAACGGCGGAACAAGGTCTATGGCTTCATCCGAACCCTTTGCGCGCATATTTGTGAGCTGTTTTCCTTTCGTCGGATTCACCGCCATTTCAATTCCTTTCGCAGTATTTCCAATCACCATACCCTCGTATACCTCCGTTGCAGGAGCGATATATAACATTCCCCGCTCCTGCAACCCCCACAACGCATAACCAAGAGCTTTCCCCGAGGCCATAGAAACCATAGAACCGACTGTGCGCCGTTGCACCTCTCCCACATGTGGCTTAAAACCGATAAATCGCGCCGCCAGAATCCCCTCGCCCTTCGTATCGATAATAAATTGGTTCCGATACCCCAACAAACCACGCGTAGGACCATCAAAAAACAAACGCGTAAGATTGTCGTGCTGATTCACATTTTTCAACACGAACGCACGTGAACCAAGACGCTCAATAATAGTGCCCTGATATTGCTGAGGCACATCCACAATAACTTCCTCGAATGGCTCAAGCCGTATTCCGTTTTCCTCGCGTATGATAACTTGCGGCTGGGATACCTGTACTTCATAGCCCGCACGCCGCATATTCTCCAGCAAAATAGCGATATGCAACTCGCCCCGCCCATAAACACGAAAACTATCGGAAGAAAAATCAACACGCAAACCGACATTTACCTCAAGCTCCCGCTCGAGATATTCCCGAAGCTGGCGCGACGTAACATATTTCCCCTCGCGTCCTCCAAACGGAGAATTATTCACCAAAAACGTCAACGCAATTGTTGGTTCATCAACGGCTATTGCCGGAAGCGGCTCGCTTGCCGCATCCGTGGTTACCGTTTCTCCGATATAAATATCCGTAAGACCCGCGACAAGCACAATATCTCCCGCCTCAGCGCTTCCTATATCTTTTTTTTCAAGACCTTCAAACGCGAATATTTTTGTTATTTTCCCCGAACGCGTCTCTCCGTCTGATTTTTTTACGAACACATTAGCACCCGCAACCAGAACCCCCTCATAAATACGTCCGACCGCCATGCGACCCAAAAAATTATCGTATGCGAGATTAAAGGGTTGAAAACGCAACGGTTTTTCCGAACGTTCCGGAGATGATACGCATGGCACATATTCTAAAATAGTATCCAAGAGAGGCGAAAGATCACCGGATTCATCGGCAAGATTTTTCTTAGCGATGCCCGCACGACCGTTGGCATACACAACGGGGAAATCCGCCTGATCGTTATTCGCTCCCAGTTCCAAAAAAAGCTCCAGCACCTGTTCTTCACACCGCTCGGGATCCGCAGAAGCCTTGTCGATCTTATTTATAATTACGATAGGGCGCAATCCAAGCTCAAGCGATTTTTTCAAAACAAACCGGGTTTGCGGCATGGGGCCCTCCTGGGCATCTACAACAAGCAATACGGAATCTATCGAGCGCAATACACGCTCAACTTCAGAACCAAAATCCGCATGACCGGGAGTATCCACAATATTTATCTTTGTGTCTCTATAAATGATGGAGGCATTTTTAGAATAAATGGTAATTCCCCGCTCCAATTCAAGAGCATTAGAATCCATAGAAACCCCTTCTTTGATGACGCCGGCCTGCCGCATAAGCGCATCCGTAAGAGTAGTTTTCCCGTGATCAACGTGGGCAATGATGGCAATATTTCGTATCTCCATAAAAAATCGGCCCGCAGAGGCCACGTGAATAATACTACATATAAAATTTTTAGCAATGCGGCACACGGATAATTTCTCTTTTTGTATAAAACAAAAAGCTCCTCATAAAAAGGAGCTTTTTGCACTAACGAAGGATTACGCTCGACGAACGTTGGCGGCATTGGGACCCTTTGGAGAGTCTTGTATGTCGAACGTTACGGCATCGCCCTCGCGAAGATCGGTGAACTCAACATCCACCAAAGATGTCGCGTGGAAAAACAGGTCTTTGTCCTGGCCTTCCGCGGCGATGAAGCCGAATCCTCTGTCGGTAAGTCGTTTGATTGTACCGGTCATGAGAATACTTACTACTAAAAATGTAACGCAAAGGTAAGTGTGTATGAAATTCGACGATGTTTCAAATTCAACTTGTTCCACTTGCCAAAACACCATAACACGCGAAGGTGAAAAGTCAAGAACTGCTGTGAAAAATCACGCCCGAAAGCCCTCGGCTCTTATGCGCCGGATACCCTTGTGCTCCCTACTGCGTATTTTGGGCCCCGCCCCCGGGAACAACGCGATAATTCCTAAATATGTTCACCAGGGTTTCTAAATTCCGCTGAGCATAGCTTACTTGTTCCTGAATATTCTTAACTTTTTGTCCACCGCCCTCGGTCAACTTAAATGCTTCCTGTACCGCCTCGGCGATAACCCGGCGGTTCGTTGAGGCAAACACGTGCCACCAAGGAAATTTCACATTAATACGCCCATCATTATATATAGTTACGGAAGCCGTTATTTCAAGAGGAAAAACCCAAAATAATTTTGCTCGCTCTTTATAGGATACCTTGACCGCCTCGTCACTCACGGCAATATCAACAATATTTTGATCCTGCAGGCTAAGCGCTTTCATATATTGCCTTAATACTTCGGGCGTCTCAAAATCAGCCGGTCCAAAAAGAAGCTCTTTTGTTTGCGGATCAAAACCGAACACCTGATCTGTTCCCTCAGCCACAGCGTCACGAAGCTCGTCCGCATCAATGCTAATATTAATATCTTCTAATTTTATCTCTTCTTCATTCGCATTTTCGATATCCGAATTGTTATTCCCGGTTTCTTCCAATTCCTGAAGCTCCACTTCTTCGCTGCGTTGAGCTTGCTTTTCTCCGCTACCTTCTTTAGAAATGCTTATTTCGGCTTCATCAGAAACCGCGGATCCGCCTTGGGTTTCTTCCAGGCTGGGAGCAACGACTATAACGCCGCTTAATTCTTTTCCGCACCCCCAATGGTCACCTCCCGCAAAGATACACATCATGCTATAGCCCGGAGGACAGCTCAGTGCGGGCTTTGCCTGATCATCACAATTTGTTCGCGCCAACACGGACTCAACGTTTCCGGCATAAGCGGTACCGAGAAACAAAAAAGCGAATAAAATCGCGGACATCTTCTTCATATGAAATTAATAATAGTAACAACGAACGCACGTATTGAGCACTGGATCACACATTGACCGGCTTGTTCCCGTCAAAAACTTCGCACCGTCAAACCTGCGGCACCAACAATCAGAATCTTGCACACATGCATTCTCCGGACCGGTTTCTGCAAAACGGTTCTTTGCAACTCCCGCTATCCAGAATAATGCTATCGCCAAAAATAATGATGCGATAAGACCGATAATAACCAACGGAATGACCGTATGCCTACGTCGATGGATAAGATGCGGCATATGCATATAGCGTAATGCCAAATACTGAAAAAGAAAAGAATAAGCCTTCGCGCGATTTACACGACACGAAGGCTTATATTTTTTACCGCTTCGGCAGGATGGTAACGTAATAACCCTCCCACACCTCATCGGTAAGTTTGGAATGGTACGCGAGCAGGCGCTTTTTGAATTGCGCCGTCGTAAATTTGGTATTCGGCTTGAGGTCGTACGAGAACAAACCGTAACCTGGAGCCGTCACATATACGGCAAGCACTTTGAAATCGTTGGTCTTTGCCGGATCTGCCGTAGCGACAAATCCGTTGAGAACCCACGCATGACTGCCGCTCATGACGACAACGCCGACGGGCCTGCCGGTAAGCGCCATCGCCTTCGCTGCGCTCTTGAGCGCAGAAGCGAAAGACTTCCCGTTCACCCACTCGTATTCGCCGCCACCGAATGCCTCAAGGGCAGCAACCCACCCCTGCGGATCAGACCCGTACACCTGAGGCTTAAACCCGGTATACTTGATATTCGCCCAGGCAACTTTCCAGATAGCACGTTGCGTATCGTAGGAGTGATCGGCGCGATGCTTAATCATGTTCAACATGATCTGCGTCGACGTCGGAACACACCAATAGTTGGTCTGCTGCCGGACAAACGCTCCCTTAGTATAAAGGTTAAGCGTATATGTTTCGGCTACGGGCGCGGGAGTTACTGTCGGCTTGGAGGTCGGCTTCGGTGTCGCCGTCGGATCGGGCGCTTCCGGAGATACCGACGGCTCAGGACCATCAGGAAAATCCGGAAATTGCGTCGTTATCGGAGTCGGCTCCGGTTCATACGACGGTTCTGGGGTCAGGGTGGGCGTTGCGGTAATGGCCGGAAGCAGTGTCCCGGTCGGCTGAGCCGTCACGTTCGGTGACGGAACGGTTCCGGATGTGGCGACGCAAGCCGCCACCATAAGTCCCGCGAGAAGCGGAACAAGTGCCTTGCGATACATTTCCTTCCTCGCTTTCCAATCTTTTGTTTAGGGACGATGTATTTATTTTAAAACAAAATATGAAAAAAGTCAATACATACGCTAAAGAAAAAACCGCTCTTTATAGAGCGGCTATATTACATCTGTCGTGCGTTTTTGCTCAAAAGAACGCTTAGGCAATACAGTGTTATCACCGAAGCGAGCGCTAAACTACCAAACGCAATCCACGACGTCGGCGTGAGAGTATAAAGAAAATACACTAAAAGCGGACCGTTCGCCACAAACGAAAAAAAGAACACAAAAAAATACACGAGCCACTTACGGGTGGACATTTCCTCTCCTTATTTTCAAATTGCTGAAATACTATCGGAGATAATACAATAAAATATATTTATTGTCAATAGTGCCTATTCTTCGCTGAGTGTGTGCTTCAAAATAGTGTTGCTGTCTTTAAAATGAAACGCACCTGAAAAATTTTTGCCGGCCAGCAAAAGCGGCATCCAGTATGCATCATCGGGCCACATATCCGCATATGGAATATCGGATATTGCGAACCACTGCGGCTTCATTTCTTCCGTTTCCCGTGGCTCCCCGGAAAACTCCGTCGCACTGAAAACATGAACTTCTTCCTGTTGCGGTATCTCCTGCGAACTAAATAAAATGAACCCTCGCTTGCGCATATTTATGGGCACAATACCGCATTCTTCCAATATTTCCCGCAGCGTTGCCGCTTCAATAGTCTCCCCCTTCGCCACCTTTCCTCCGAATCCGTTCCATCGTCCCGCACCAAAACCTCTTTTCTTCATCCCCAAAAGCATCCGCTCCTTATCGTGAACTACGCACAATGTGAGCTGCCGACGGATCATAAACGACCATTTTTAATACGCTCCCGTAACCGCTCCACATATGTATTGAAATAATAAATGTTATGAAACGACAAAAATTTCATAGCCGTAACTTCGCCGGCCCGAAATAGATGGGCTATATACGTACGCTTATAGTTTTGGCATACGACGCAATCACATTTTACGTCCAACGGTTTTTTATCGGTAAGAAAACGTTTTTGGCGAAAATTCAATTCCCCATGGGACGTAAACGCCACCCCACGCCTTCCATAGTGTGTTGGAACCGTGCAATCAAACAAGTCAACACCGGCTTTAATAATATTCTCCATATCTTCCAGATATCCGATACCCAAAAGATGACGGGGCAGCGCCTGGTTCAAATGCGGAATGGTCCAGTTCAATATTTTTTTCATAGTCTCTTTGCTTTCTCCCAAATCCCCTCCGATCCCATATCCATCGAATGGCAAAGATGCGATATATTTTGCGCTTTGATAACGCAATTCTTTATATTTTGAACCCTGAACAATGCCGAATAACGCCTGATTGCTCTTTTTCGTTTCCAGACAAATTTTTGCCCACCCGTGCGTTCGCTTCAACGCCTCTTTTATATACGCCGGACTCGAATACGGCGATGTGCATTCATCGAACGCAAAGATAATATCTGCACCCAAGTCCTGCTGTATGTGCATAGATTCTTTCGGGCCAATAAACAAGCGGCGGCCGTCTACCGGCGAGCGGAAAAATACTCCATCGGGAGTTATTTTTACGGATATGGGTTGGGAATTTCTTTTTATCTTTATTTTCTCGCTCTCACTTCCGGGAAAATACTTTGTTACTTTGCCAACCTTAAGATCGCTCCCGAATCCAAGACTGAAAACTTGAAAGCCTGCAGAATCCGTCATAAGAGGTTTTGGCCAGTTCATGAAGGAATGAAGTTTCCCGCCTTCTTTTACAATCTTTTCGCCTGGTTTCAAATGCAGATGGAACGTATTCGCAATTAAGATCTGACTTTTTGTCGCGAGAACCTCTTCACTGGTCAATGTTTTTACAACAGCCTGCGTTGCGACCGGAACCAACGAAGGCGTCTCCACGATGCCGTGGGATGTTTCCATAATACCGATACGCGCGCGGGAATGTTTTGACTTTTTTGTTATATGAAATGATATCATGCAAGTTTTTCTATACGGATACCGACAAGACGAAAAGGTTTTTTATGCGGATTTTCTCGTATATCGAGAAACGGTAAAAATAATTTCATTGCTTCAGAATATATTTTTTCTGGTGACGCACCTGCCGGCTTAAGTGTATGAATTCGTGTTTTTGTCTCAAAATCCGAGAATCGAACCGTAATTGCGACCGCACGAAATGAGACAAACCCGTCATCATGCATAGATTTTACGATCCTCTCCGCCATATCTCTGAAAACCGGAAAAATATCGGCAGGATTGGTCGTATCGTACCGGAATGTTTCCTGCTCGCCTATCGATTTTGCTTCATGCTCTTCGACAACGGAAGAATTATCGATGCCGCGTATCTTATCATAAAGATCATCCCCCCACCTTCCCATCATGCGCACCAACTGCTCGCGGGAATACGGCTTAAGGTCGGCAACAAATTGTACGTTTTCTTTTTTTAAAAAAGCCTCGGTTTTTGGACCGATGCCGGGTATTTTTCGTATTGGCAGAGGCGCCAAAAAACCTTCGGCTTGAGATTCCTTAACGACCGTCAGGCCGTCCGGCTTCTGCATATCCGAGGCGATCTTGGCTATGAGTTTATTTGGTCCCAAGCCTATAGACGCCGTTAACCCTTCTTTAACTCTAATCTCTTTCTTCAGCTTTTGGCAAATGGTCACCGCCTTATCAAAACCTGCAGTATGCGAGAGATCAAGATACGCTTCATCCACGCTTGCCTGCTCAATATGCGGGGCATATGAACGGACAATATCCATAACGCGCTGCGATATCTTTGCATATCGGGGGTGGCTCCCGCCCATAAATACGACGGAGGGTTTACCCGCCGCCTCTGCGGCCTTTGCAAGCAGCCACGCCTTTGAGATAGGCATTGCGGAATGAATGCCGTATGTGCGGGCGGCATAATTTGCGGTCGAAACAACCCCTCGCCCGCGGCCACCTTCCGGATCCGCTCCGACAACAATTGGTCGGCCTTTCAACCGAGGTTTATCATGCTCTTCAACCGCAGCAAAGAACGCATCAAGATCCAAGTGCGCAATGATCTTCATACCCGGAACCCTACTTAGTTATTATCAAAAGAGCGCCTGCAACCATAAATGCGATACCGGCAACGCTCCGCCACGTAAGCACTTCTCCCAGAAAAAGCGCCGCAAACACAAACACAAATATAAAACCCAATCGATCTATAACGACAACATGCGTTGCCGATCCGATCTTAAGGGCAAAAAAATAGAACAGAAGAGAGGCTGCACCCGCGACACCCGAAAGTCCGATCAATATCCAATCACGGGATGTCAGAGCGGCAAAAGAAAAATCTCTGAATTTTCCCGTTACCCCGCTCAGAAGAACAAGCAATACGGCCATCAGCATCGTGCGAATCGTTGTTGCAAGCGTCGGATCAAGAGTCTTAAGACCTATTTTTGCAAATAGTGCGACAAGCGCTGCCGTAAAAGCCGATATAACGGAATACAGTAACCACATACAAACGCATTATACTTCCGCTGTACACCGCCCGCCATCCCGTCTTTGACATCTTCTGCCCCACGTGCGATAACAAGATGTTCTTTAATACAGTAGGAGGACACGCGTGCATCGAGAAAAATATTTTCTCTACAACGTCGATCTTATCGGCGTTATAGTTCGAAGCAGAACGAACAACGAAGGATATCTTTTCGATCCCAACCGGCCCGACATTTCTCACCGACGCATATCGGTCCCGAAAGGTTCTGTCGGCCGCCTAAGCGGCGAGATCGCTGTGCTTCTTGAAGCAACCGAGGACGTGGCGCCATATCTTGGTCTTGCGGTAAATCGTCGACAGCTAGTAGAACTTCTTTCATCCGATGATGCGTTCCGCGCATTCAACAATTCCCGCGGGAAAAGTCCGGAGACGAACGCCGAACGTGCCCGCCTTATCCGACTCGAAGTGCGGTGGCAGAACGAGCCGAACAACAGCGCTCCTCCCAAAAACTGCTACATGCTCATTCCGTGGCTTGAACTGGCCACATAAAAACAAAATCTCCGCCTTAATGGTGGAGGTTTTTACTTATCCCAGAGCCGAATAAGTGCATTAAACTTTGACATGCGCTCCCGGGCCGGCGCCCCTATTTTGACACCGAACGCGCCTGCGGCTTTCGCAAGATGAATTATAAAATCGTCGTTTGTCTCCCCGGAACGATGGGAAATAATGGTCTTGATCCCGTGTCCGTGAGCTATTTTAATTGCCTGACATGTTTCTGTAATAGTTCCGATTTGGTTCGGTTTAATAATGACCGCATTAATAAGATCGTCATCAACAGCTCTTTGTATAGAAAATGGGTTGGTTGTAGTGAGATCGTCACCCACAACAAGCCCTCGTCCAAAACGATGTTTTAATGCCCCAAAACCGTAAAAATCGTCTTCGGCAAACGGGTCTTCGAACGAATACAGAAGTTTTATGCGCCGGGCGTATGCGGCGTATATGTCTATAAGCTTCCGTGGGGCAATATTCCGGCATTCCCAGAAATAAGAATTTTTTCTGTGGAAATTCGTTGCCGCAACATCCAGACCCAACAAAAAATCCCTCGATAAACGGAACTTACGGATAAGACCCTCTAAAAGAAGCAGGGGCTCGAGGTTATTGCGAAAACGGACCGCATATCCCGCCTCATCTCCAAGCGGGACAACGCCACCTCCCACCCTTCGCCCAAGAACAACACCGAGTTCCTTATATAATTTCACCAACCTTGCGATACTCACGGAATACCGCGGGCCCGGCTTTACCACCACCATATATTCCTGGATATCCAAACCGTTTGCCGCGTGCGCGCCCCCGTTTATCAAATTAGAGAATATGCGCGGACGAACCTTTGAAGTAACTCCGCCAAAAAAATTCCTGTTCAACATCTGCCATACCTCATGATTCCTTTCGGCAGAGATTGCCCGCGCAAACGCAAGAGACAAACCGAGCATAAGATTTCCCCCAAGACGCTCTTTGGTACGCGTGCCATCCAGGCTTATAAGATATATATCCAGATCTTTCAGAGAATCAAAATCGGTATTTATAAGTTTTTTTCGCACCTGGCGCGCAAAGATTGACTTTGCTTTTTCAAATGACACAACAGCCGCCTCGTTCGTGCCGCGGCTTTTCCCCGAGGGAACTTGTCCCCAAAACCACTTACCATAGATATCACTTACGCCGACCTCAAGCGTTTCCTCCGAACGCGAATCAAATATCCGCCGTATGACTATATCTTTGAGTATCATAACGAACCCGGAATTTGATTTTGCGGCGTTCCGGCTTTAAACCCGTTAATATTTGCGATTGTCGTATTTAGAATGCGCATAAGCGCCTCCTGTGTATTGAACGCATTATGCGGAGTAATAAGAACGTTTGGCATACGAAGAAGCGCGTGGTTCTCCAAAACAGTCCTCAGTTGCGCTTCATTGGGATGTGCCTCGCTCAAAAACTTTAATTCGTCTTTTATTTCACCCTCTTCTTCCAACACATCAAGGCCGACACCGTCTAAAATTCCCTGCTGCAGGGCCCACACCAACGCATCGGTCTCCACAATGCCGCCCCTGGCGGTATTTACAAGGTATGCCCCCTTCTTCATGAGCCCAATATTGGTCTTATTAATAAGGTGGTGCGTTTGAGGCGTATACGGACAATGGATCGTAACAATATCGGCGCGTTTCAATACATCCTCCAACGCCGCATATTCAAACCCCATTTCTTTTGCTACTTCAGCATTCGGAAACGGATCATACGCAACAATATTCATACCAAATCCTTTGCCGATTTTTATTGCCTCCTTCCCGATACGACCCGTACCGATAACGCCCAGCGTCCTCCCTTTAAGATCAACGCCCCGTAGACCCGCAAAAGAAAACGCGCCCGTTTCTTTAAGACGATCTATTGCCTGATACATCTTCCGCGTAAGGTTCAAAATAAGACTAAATGCAAATTCGGCAACGGTATTGTCTCCATATCCGGGAACGAACGAAGCGATAATGTTCTTGCTTTTACATGCCGCCACATCCACATGGTCGAACCCGGTAGAACGCGTCGTAACCAGTTTCAATGACGGGAATACATCAAGCGCGGATGCGCTGACCGGTGAATTTACAAAAACAGAAATAGCGTCAAAATCCTTCCGGTCAAGCGATGAGGGATTCTCGAGTTTTTCCTTATAGAAAAAGATTTCGTCCGCAGGGAATGCTGCAGTAATAATATCGTTTTCCCATCCTTCGAGTTCAAAAAATGCTATTTTCATATACACCTATTTCTTCTTTTCCTGCTTTGCGATCGCAAGCGTGGTTCGAATGACCGTATCGGGATTTAACGATATGCTTTCAATGCCATGCTGGACCAGGAATCGGGCAAATTCGGGATAATCGGACGGAGCCTGTCCGCAAATACCAATATATTTCCGCCGACGACGACATTCGACAATAACACGGCCTATCATATTTTTGACCGTTGGATTATTTTCATTCGAAATATGGCTTACAATACCCGAATCGCGATCAAGACCCAACGCCAATTGCGTAAGGTCATTGGAGCCAATGGACATACCGTCGAATATATCCAAAAACTCACCTGCCTGCTCGACATTGGAAGGTATTTCACACATAACGTATGTCTTCAATGTGGGATCCGTTTTTTTGTTTAATCCGTTCGCAGCCATCATTGCTTTTACTTTTTTGCCCTCCTCGGGCGTGCGGCAAAACGGGACCATGGGAATCACATTCGATAATCCCATTTCCTGCCGCACTTTTTTTATTGCGGCGCATTCGAATCCGAATGCAACACTGAATTTATCGTCATAATAACGCGATGCGCCCCTCCATCCCAGCATGGGATTTTCCTCGTCGGGCTCGTAGAATTCACCTCCGATAAGTTTTTTATATTCATTCGTCTTAAAATCAGAAAAACGGATAATAACGTCATGCGGCCAAAACGCGGCCGCTATCTTTGCAATACCCTCGGCAAGCTGATCGATATAAAAACGGGTTTTATCTTTATAGCCGGCCGTAAGCACCTCAATTTCCCTCAATGTAGCCCTCATGGCCGGGGTTTTGCGCGACGCTCTGCGCAATCTGTCATATGCAAGCAGCGCATTGGGATGAATACGTATGTATGAGGCAATAATAAACTCAAGACGTCCCAAGCCCACACCCTGAACCGGCAAATAGTTGTTTTTGAACGCATCATCCGGGGACCCGATATTCACCATTATCTTTGTTTTGGTCTTTGGTATACGGTCCAAATGATGTTCAACAACACCGAACGGCAGAAGACCCTTATATACTTTCCCCGTCACCCCGGAAGAACAATCAACCGTCACGGGCTTGCCGTTCACAAGTTTTTTTGTAGCAACTCCGGTTCCGACGATACATGGGATACCAAGCTCGCGGGATACAATGGCGGCGTGACTTGTTCTCCCGCCCTTATCCGTCACAATGGCCGAGGCTATCTTCATAACGGGCTCCCAATCGGGATCCGTTATTTCCGTTACAAGTATCTCTCCCTTCTTAAATTCATTCAGTTTTTTGGGGTCGGAAATAATACGCACTTTTCCGGAAGCAATCTTCGTTCCGACGGCCGCTCCCGTACATATTATTTCAGCTGATTTTTTCAGCGTATATTCACGATAGATATTTTTATCTCGCGTTGAATGAACCGTCTCCGGACGCGCCTGCACTATAAACAGCTCTTTGGTGCGCCCATCTTTTGCCCACTCCATATCCATCGGTTGATAATGCTTCCGCTTCTTCGAAAAATACTCCTCAATCTTCACGCCCCATAAAGCAAGACGAACCGCCTCTTCATCGGTAATACAAAACCGCAAACGATCACGTGGAGATACCGGAACAATGCGTGTCTGTACGCCGGCATATATCATCTTCGTATTTTTCGCGGAAAGTTTTCTCTCGATAATAGGATCAAAACCCTTCGCAAGCGATGGTTTAAATATAATAAATTCATCCGGCGTCACTTTTCCCTGCACGATCATTTCACCGAGACCCCACGACCCATTTATAACAACAACCTTATCAAAACCCGTTTCGGTATCAAGAGTGAACATAATACCGCTTGAAGCAACGTCTGAGCGAACCATTTTTTGCACGCCCACAGAAAGCGCAATATCAAAATGCGAAAACCCCTTATCGGTTCTGTATGAAATAGCCCGGTCGGTAAAAAGAGACGCAATGCATTTCTTCACGCTTTCAAGCACCGCAGCGTTCCCGCGGACATTAAGATATGTTTCTTGTTGTCCGGCAAAAGAAGCATCCGGCAAGTCCTCCGCCGTCGCCGACGAACGCACGGCAACATCAGTGCGCCCCCCGTATACGCGGCTTAATTTCTCGTACGCGGATACGATTTCTCGCTTCAAATCTTCCGGCAATTCCGCTTTTATAATAAGCTCCCGAACGGTTTTCCCGCGCTTTTGAAGATCCTTAATATTATGCGTATCAAGCCCTTTTAAAACCCGGGGTATCTTCGTATCCAATCCGGCCTGCGCAATAAAGTAACGATATGCGGATGCTGTAATGGCGAACCCGTTGGGCACATTAATACCGAGTGGTTTTAAATTCGCATACATTTCACCCAAAGCGGCATTTTTTCCTCCCACATACGGAACATCCTCAATGCCAAGATCTTTAAACCACAAAATAAGCGCGGTTTTTTTGTTCTTTATTTTTGTGTGTATTTTTTTCATATCGCTTTAAACGCAATAATAAGATCGGATACGTTTGAGCCGGTCAATCCGGTCATAATGTAATCCCCCGTACGGTCAAAAAAATCGTATGAGTTATTATTTTCGAGAAACGCATCAATATCCAGTTCCAACTTTTGCGCATCTTCTTTTGTCATCATATCACATATCGCTCCGGCAAAATCGGTATTGTCACGGCCGTCTGTAGCAAGCGGCAATACAATTTCTCCGGGCGCGATGTATCGCAGCGCCGAAAGAGCCATTTCAAGATTCCGTCCTCCCTTTCCGGGCTTTCGTACCGTAACCGTAGTTTCGCCACCGTATAAATGGACCGTTCCCGGCTTTGCCTTATGTAGCGCCTCAACGATATCGCGCGCAACGTCGCGTGCTTCTCCCTGCAGTGTTTTGGAACGAACATCAACAAAAAAACTTTTTTTCTCCGCTTCTTTTTTCATAGCATCCAAGGCAACACTATTTGATATCAACAATATATTTGTCATTTTCTCAAAATATTTATCTTCTTTTGGGGTCTCCAAAAGGCCAATATCTGCGATATTGCATCGCGCCGAAATATTGAATTTCTCGGCTATTGTTTTTGCATCGGCAACCGTCGTCGTATCTTTCACTGTTGGGCCGGATGCCACAAATTCAATATCATCTCCGGGAACATCCGCAAAAATCAGCGATACAGCACGAGCCGGATATGCATATTTTGCAAGATATCCTCCACGCGCCAACGAAATGTGTTTACGCACAACATTAATATCCCGAATACCCGCTCCCGACTCGAACATACACGAAAGAATATTCGCTTCATCCACACACGTCAGCTCTTCGGGTTGACATAAGAAAGTAGACCCTCCTCCGGAAATAACGAACAGAACAAAATCATTCTCTTTAAGCGGTCTCAATAATTCAATAATGGCCTTTGTCGCATCGACATTCTCCTGTGTCGGCATCGGATGCTGTCCCCGCACCACCCGAATGCGCGACAACACCCCTTCATTCATATCCATCGCAATGCCGTCGTAGATACGATCACCGAGTATTTCTTCCAAAGCCGAGGCGGCATCCACCGAACACTTACCGATCGCAATAACATACAGCTTATCTACGGATTCAAGCGAAAAAAAATCGCCCCCAACCCCGAGGCGAACACCGTCGTATGAAACAAATTGCCGTATGGCGGCGCGGGTATCTATTGCGGCAAGAGCCGTTTCGGCAATCGCCAAAACAGTCTTTCTGGCATCATCACGGGCGACGGTTTTCGTATTTTGTATTTTCATATCCCGCAATTCTATTATACGTCCGCACCGATAAAACAACAGCCCCAAGAATGATCTCGGAGCTGTTGCATTCATGCCATCTTCACGATTTACTTCTGCACAATAACAAGTTTCGCTACCGCATGCTGCGAATTTTCGTAATACTCGACTTTTACCTGATGAGAACCGCCGCTTGACGCATAATCCGCAGAATATGTGGTTGCGGCCTGATCTCCCCATTTATCCAAAATAAGCACATTATCAACGTATACACGGAATCCGTCATCCCCGGTAAATGAAAAAGTATATGCACCGACCGGTAGCGTAAACACACGCGTCCAACGCACCGCAAAATGATCCGCGTTTATTCCCTGCATTGGAGCATCCAGGCCCCAATTAAAATTGATGCCGTTGTCGCTCCGGGTCGCATTCGGCGCGGATGCGGGAAATGCGGGAGAGCCTTTTGAGCCGGTCGGCAAATTCCAATATTCACCAAAAAACGTCGCATCGGAAATAACAGTTCCGTTGCCGGGCAACCCGGTATTCGTGCCACCTGTACTGCCGCCGGTTGAGCCCCCGGATGTGCTTGTTGAGCCGGTCATACCAACGCACTGATCAAGAGAACCGGCCGAATCTAACACGTACGAATCCCGTTCGAACGAATTAATTGTATATACCGCATCCCAATCGCAGTTGAGCGTAGAAAATTGCTGTGGATCTTTTATGCGCCGCTTCGTACCGATATCTCCGTTCGGATATAGCTTATATACATTCGGATCGCCGACCGCCCGAACCAAATTTGAAACAATGAAAGAATCGGCGCTTTGCTGAGTCACGACCTGAATATTCTCCCATTTCAAATGTTGATATTGGTTAAATATCTGCGGATTCAGAATAAGACGCTTAAAACGCTTCCCGCCGTAGATCTTCACTATATATACGTCATTACTTGCAAGAGTTTTTATAAGCGCACCATCAAGAACCGGCTGCGTAGAAATATATGGCTCTGCGGCTTGCACACCAAAAAATGGCACGCCAAGCGCGCACGTCCCCAAAAAAATGCCCAACGATAGTAATAGTATTCGGATGGATTTCTTCATAACCGATATATTATAAAACATTTATTTTACTATGTCAAATATAAGAAAACGGCAGCTTTTGCTGCCGTTCTTTTTTACTGCCTTCCGTCCAAAAACTGTTTGTCGTCTTTGGACCAGGCATATCCGTCCCGACGAGGATCATAGTCCGTGCCGTCATGCCCGTTATGCTTGAGGGCATCCAGTACCGATTGTTTCGGAATAAGATATGTGCGCAACACATCGCCGTCAACTATATCAAGGATAAGGAACGGAAGACCGAGATTTATCTCTTCCTCATATTGCGCCCGCACGCGGGCATTCGCTTTCCGGACGCCGCGGGGCACAATCTCATCGGACTCTTCATCGTCTTCGATGCCATGAAGAAAAATCTCTTGATCTTCCCAAAAAGGTTGCTCAAGACGCACGCGCCTAAAACAGACGTACAGGTCCTCAGGCGAACAGACAATTGCGCCTTGCGGCACATTTGCGAGGTACATTATATCCGGAAGCGCCTTGAACGCACTTTGTTCGCGTTCTTCAATAATAGAAAATCTTCCCACGCACTACCTCCTCTTTAAGAAAGAACTTATGCTGTGTACAGCCGGCAAAGAATAACACGATTTTCTTCATATGTCAATAAAAGCGCCCCGTCACCGGATATTTTTATCGTCCTAGCGGATGCCCGTATCGATATCTATATGTATTTTTATCGTTTGTCCCGGAATTACTGTAATACGCGCCGGAACATCATTGCTGTTATTTCCAAAACCGGCCTTCTCAAGATCAACAATATATCCCCCGGAAGGAAGTATGAATTGAAATGTGCCGTCCGCACTGATCCGCTTGCGGTCAACAAGCGTCGTACCGTCCAACGTGAATACTGCAACAGTGCGGGATGTATAGGCTTCCGGGGGAACAGAACACGGCTCGTCGATACGCTCGACGGGACATATCGGCCCAACGCTAACCGTCCCCTCAAAGATTCCTTTTGTGCTGCCGTACAAAACATCCGTATTAATATCACCCCCACGCTCCGCCACCCGGTAATATTTACTTGCAGAAAACGCCGCGATTGTACCTATCAGGGAAACGGCGGCAACTCCCAATGAAACATATTTCCACGTTGTGGGTATCTTCTCAAACATATATGAATTATACAATAAAAAATCTCCGGTATTCACCGGAGATATTTTTTATTCCGCAACTTCCTCGAACATTTCTGTATATCGCATGCCACCGGACAATTTCAATCGTAATTTTGCCAAAAAACGACGCCACCGCGTAGGATATTCGCCGTACGCCGAATGCTCGCGCAACACGCTGCTGACAAAAATATGCGTCCCGTCAGCATCATGTACGGGAAAACGCCGCGTCTGGTACAAAAGCACATCAAGTGACCGCTGTCCGCTCACCAAAAGAACATCGTTCACGGTTTTAGCGGCCCCCAGAAGCCACCCGATATTGTGTATCAGAGCCTCCGGAACCTCAACCTCAAGAGCGACTATATTATCTTCGGTTCCGTCGATAACAAAAATAATATAGCAAACTTCGCCATCAAAAAGACGAACCTCAAGCCCATGCGGTAGAGGTTCAAGCACAAAGGTTATGGCGCCATCCTGCTCATCGACAAGATAATTCCACAAAACCGTTTTGATAAGAGCAGAACGAGAAATATCGGATTTCTTCGTCATTGTGTCTCCTCGTTCAAAGAACAACTGTCTCTTATATAAAGCAAAAATTACGATACGTCAAAAAATATCTATCGGTTCCGCTCCCCCCGAACGAACAACGTCGTTCCGATCACAATAAATATCGCGAACAATACGCCCATTACCGCGAGATTGATATAGAACGGAGCAAGTACAATAAGGCTATATTCTTTTGTCCCCGCGTAATATACGGAACGCAACAGATCAACGGCATATGTCATTGGCGCAATATGCGACAACAACGACAGCCCCGGAGGCAGAGATGTAATGGGACTGAAGACCCCGGAAAGAAAAAATTGCGGGAACATAAGGAACGGGAAAAATTGGTTGGCAAAACGCTGATTGGTAAGATTTGCCATAATAAGGATGCCGAACGCCCCACCGTACAGGCATACGACAAAGGCAAGCGGAAGCAGCCCTGCGAGACGGGAGAAATCGATCGGCACGCGTATAAGCAAACCGAACGCGATGATGCCAACACCCTGCGCCAAGGCAACCAGGGATTCTCCCAGTATCTTTCCGATAATAATGGAATAACGCGAAATGGGAGATACGAATATTTCCCGGCTAAAATCGGTCTCTCTGTCATTCACAAGTGAAATTATCCCCGATGCCGTTGACTGAAATAATACTTGCGCAATCACCCCTACAAAAACAAATGTCATAAAATTAAACCCCGCCTTCTCTCCGAGATTCGACTGCAAACTGCCGCCTAAAACGCCTATGAACACGAACGGGAATACAAAAGTGGCAAGAATGCGAAAACGGTCGTGAAGGAATTTCGAAAAATCCCGGGCCGCTATCGCAAAAATCGCATTTAGTTCTTTCATCATGGTTTATTAATAACGTCTAAATACGCCTCTTCGAGAGTCGGATTATGCACTTTCAGCACGGAAAGCGACGTATCTATTCTTTTGATTATGTCTTGCGCGGTATGGCCATCAAGAGCGACATGGAATACCCCGTCTTCTCTGAACGGAACTCCTATTCCCGCAAGCTCACGTCGCAATTCAGCGCGATTCTGCGCATCTAAAATAAGATATTCTTCGGTCAATTCCCGCTTGATATCCGCGGGACTTCCCAACGCCACAATCTTGCCCTTATTTATGACACATACCGTATCAACGCTTTCCGCCTCATCAAGATAATGCGTCGTCAAAAAAACAGTCGTATTCCGTGTTTTTCGCACTTCATCGAGATATTCCCACAGCGCATGACGGCTTGCCGGATCAAGCCCGGACGTCGGCTCATCCAAAAATAAAATTTCGGGATCATGCATAAGACTACGGATTATCTCAAGCTTCCGTTTCATACCTCCGGAATATGTTTTTGTCCGGCGGAAAAGATCTTTTCCGATGCCGATAACATCCGCAAGCTCCTGTACACGTTTTTTGTATTCTGCGGGCATCAGAGAATATCCGGGGCGAAATGAATATAATCCATACAAAATACTATGAATACGGATATTCTCTTCTCCGGTAAGATTAATATCGAGGCTTGGATTTTGGAATATAATACCGACCCGTTGACGCACGCGGGAAGCCCCTTTATCTATATCGACGCCCGCTATTTGTACACTCCCGGACGTCTTTCCGAGCGTTGTTGTAAGAATTGATATCGTAGTTGTTTTTCCGGCACCGTTGGGGCCAAGAAACGCAAAAAATTCACCGGGCCTTACGGTGAATGAAATGCCGTCAACAGCATTTTCCTGAGCTTTTTTATACCGCTTCACCAAATTTTTAACCTCTATCACATATGCCATATTTGAAAAATTTCTTGCGACTACATACGTCCCGCAACCATCCGCCGGTTCATTTAAACTTCAGCGCATCCATTCCAAGATCATAGTTTACCTCAACGAATATCTTTGCTTCCGGAGCCGTTCCCAGCGAATTCGATTTTATGCTTGCTATTCGGAAAAACCGTCCGCTATCTTCAAAATGAAAGTTCGGATCGAATATTACTTGCAACACGGCCTGCTCTTCCGGCTGTATGGTACGCGGCTCTATTGTAGCTGTTGTACAACTGCACGACGTCAACACTTCAGATACAATAACGCTTTCCGTACCGTCATTCTTAACAATAAAATCTTTCGACACCGTCCCGCCGCTTTGCAGCACGATACCGAAATCATGTTCCGGTTCCAAAATAACGATATGCGGTCCTTTTACAGCATTGATATTTCCGAACAATACGGACTGTGCCACCACGCCAATAACCACCGCCAAAAAAAGCGCTACTCCTAAAAACCTTTTATTCGCTTTCAAAAAAGAATTCATGCTTGGATTTTATTTAATAACGTTCGCCTCAAAAACAAGCTGATATGCCGGTAAACGACCGTCTTCAAGCTCAAGATAAATAACCCGTCGCGCGCGTCCAACACCGCCCGGACCATGCGCGGCCGGATCGAATACGGCCTCAACTTTAAATGTCGCCCCGGCAGCAATAGTAACATCGGTTTCAGCCAATATGTCGTGGCCGGGCATACCGAAGGGGCCCAACCGATTACCTCCGGTATCCAAAACGGCCGTCGTGCACATGCATGATGTATATACTTTTGTGATACGGACAGCCGAGCCCTCGTTGCGAATGGAAAACACGTGTTCTGCCTTCCCCAAAGCCATTGAAACATCGCCGAAATCAAACTCGGCGTCATCTGCCACAAATTGCGCTGCGGCGAATATATCTGTTTTTTCTCCGGATACGGGCGCTGTGGTCCCGCGGATCCATACGAACAATACGGCAACAAAAAACAGCAAACAAATCACGCCAATGGTGGCCGCCGGACTTATTACTATGCGTTTTTTCATATTTATTTTTTTCTTTTTAATAACCTCGCAAATTTCTCTTGTACCATGCGCATCTTCGGATTTATCACAACCTGACAATACGCATTCCTGGGATTTTTTTCATAATACCGTTTATGGTATTCCTCTGCGGGATAAAACGCATTGAGCGACTTTATTTCGGTGACCACTGCGGCTCCCCGATCCTCTGATCCATTTATTTCTTTTATATACGCCGCCGCCTCCATTCTCTGAGCATCTGTTGTATAAAATATCGATGAGCGATACTGCGTTCCAACATCATTTCCTTGCCGATCAGGGGTTGTGGGATCGTGTGTTGCAAAAAATACAGTCAGAAGATCGTTATAAGAAATTTTACCGGGATCGTATTCTATGCGTATAACCTCCGCATGTCCCGTCTTTCCGCCGCACACCTGCTCATAAGACGGATTCGTAACGGTTCCGCCGGCATAGCCGGGCACAACCGAAAGAACACCTTCAAGCATAGCGAAAACTGCTTCCGCGCACCAGAAGCACCCACCTCCAAATACTGCAACATTTTTATTATCCGCCATATAGCGGACATTATATACTTCAGAGATACCGCTCGCCACATACTTGACTTTTCCATAAAAAAGTTTATAATTCAATACAGCGACTGCGTTTTTACGCAGTTATTTGAAAACAGGGAGGAACAACATGGCCGCCAAGATGCCCCGGGTCGGGCGCGCTTGGCTGCGCCTGACCGAAGCGTTCGAAACCGGACGCATCCACAGCGCGGTTCCCGCGCGACGCAAGCTGCGAAGGGAACGCGAACTCCATGAGCGCCTCTACGGCCAGCTCATGGATGTCATCAAGGACTTCGGCATTGCGGTTCACACCAACCAGCAATTCGATGAAGTCAAAGACTACTTCGGGCAAACGTGGACGCCGGCAGGAACATGGGGCGGTTTGCGCGAAGGCATCCGTCTCAGCTATGACAGCTTCTATGTCCTGGCTCACGAATTCGCTCACGCGACGGACGATCTACTTGGCGGTTGCCGCGGCCACGCCCAAAGAGAGCTTGTGGCTTCGGCCGCAAGTTATCTTTTCTGCGTGGAGTATATTGGCCACGGAGACATGCGCCACACGGTGCACTATCCCACCAAGTGCTGGGGAGCGACCAAAGAGGATTTTCGCCGCCTGTCGGATTACATCATTGATGTTTTTCGCCAGATGGACGGCCTCTTCAAGATGTACCTTACAACGTAAACAAAAAGCGCGAAGAAAATCTTCGCGCTTTTTTATATCTGTTTATTCCTGTAACGACACGGGTATTTCGCTTTCAGACGGCAACGGTTTAACATCAAACGGCATTGGCTGTGGTGCGCCCACATCGCGCATGCGCTGATCCAGCAACTCTTTTGCAAGAGGAACGACAAACGTATCAACGCCGAATTCACGCGGCGCATCTATTAACGGAAAAATAAGCGCCGGAACAAGCAATTCTTTCGTCTCAATTCCGCTGTATACCCACGTGCGGACATAACCCGTGCGCGGCTCCCCCATTTCAATTTTCACGTCCTTAATATTCTCATCCGGTCCGCCCCAATAATACCGGCTGTTGGCATATGAAAGTATCTTGCTTATTTCTTTTTCGGCCTCGTATGCGGAACTTTCATATCGCTGCAAAGAAAGGTCACTCATGCCGCTGGCGCGCTTCTCCCGTATATTCACCGAAACCTGTAAGCCCGTCGGCCGTCCGTCCTCGCCATAGACGGTATTGTTACTTACCACAAGCGGATAAATGACCTGCACGTCTTCAACATAAAGCGGCATGCTTTCCGAACCGGCAACCCCGACCTGCCAACTCCACCACTTATTCACTACGGGCTCACCGTAATTTGCCCTGCTAATACCGCGCGATACCAAAAAATCGTTCGCGATACCGATAATCCGATCATCCGAAAGAATATCGCTCGGCGCGATCGACGGGTATGGACCCTCCGGACACCCAAACGCACACCGTTTTGCTGCAGGCCATGTTTGCCAATTTTGATACATCGAAACGGTCCCCTCCGTAAGGCTCACTGTCGTCACGTATCCAAAATCGTTCGAATCAATGATCGTAAACGAATCCAATGAACCGTTCAATGACGATGGCTCTATTAATCCTCCGACAAGCTGGCTTAGCTGCGAAACCGAAGAGCCGCCCGCCACGCCACCTTTTATTTTTTTCAAAACGTCTATAGTATCGGGTATTTCAACCGCATTCCCGTTATAAACGAACGAATATCGCGTAGGAACATACGGCATTGCCGGAGACGGAGCAGCAATACCGCTTGAGCTCTCCATGGCACCACCGCCGCCAAATCCGCCACCACTTTGCGAGCGGGGCGCTGCCGCGCCCATCCCCACAGCCTTATCTCCGGAACTATTCTGCAGGGACGAAAGAGAACCGAATGCATTACCGCCCACTTGAGTTATTTGGATGGCAGCAACGTTTCCATCCGGAGAAGGAACGATATTCCCGCCCTGAAACGCAAAAATAGCGACAAGAACGACAAGCGATAATACCGCACCTCCGCCCAAAACTATAAATTTATTCATAAATACAAAAGGAAATAGTGAACGCGAAGACGTTTTGTGTGAAAGCTGTTGCGCACGCTCAACCAAAGCAAGTTTAAGATGTGCGCGAAACGTTTCATCCATAACGACCTCCGGTCGCACCAAAATTAATTTTTCTATGAGTTTCCTCAACTCCGCATCATGGTCGCGGAAAGAGGAGTCGAGGGCATACAAATCAATCAATATGTCATCGATATATTTTTTAGTATCAGTCATACGTTACAAATTTAATGCAGATAGCATAAGCGCCGCAAAAGCAAGCGGTGCTTCAACGCGCAATTTTGCGATAGCTCGCGAAAAATCCATTTTGCACGCGGCTTCACTTTTACCGACAATCTCTGCTATCTCCGCATACGACAAACCATCCCACACGCGCATAATAACAACATTGCGTTGCTCCGGAGTCAGCTTCAAAAGACCTTCCTTTATCCGCTCAACATCCCGCTTACTGTCGAGTTTCTCCTCAGATACCGCCTCGGTGCCGACATTGAACATGGCCTCAAGCGGGTCATGGATGCGCCGGGAGCGCACATGATCAATGAGCGTATTCTGTGCGATGCGGTAAAGCCATGAAGAAAATTTCCCGCGAGACGCATCAAACGAACGTATCTTATCCATCGCTTTTATGAACGTTTGGCTGGTAAGATCCTCTGCCGTCTCTTTATTGCGTATGCGCCAAAGCAAAAAAGCATATATGCGTTCAACATAGAGCTCGTAGAGAACGCCGAATGCCTCGAGTTTTCCCTCTGCGCATAACGCAATGGCCGATTTTTCCCGCGTATCCATATCGCGTACCTATAAATGGAATAACATATTTTATTATAAACGCTGCGGGCCCGCGCGCCCATATTTGTGCAGTCAACCCTTACTATATACTACGAAAAACGCCGCTAAACGTAACACCCGCACGGAGGCGCTCCGAAAAAACGGAGCGCGTATTATTTAACGCGAAATACTGTCCAGTTTTTGCGCCCGACCCCACAGAAGCTCAAAATACATCCGGTGAGTTTCGGCGATATCGGCATCATGGATCAACACAGCGAACGGAGGCGTTTGCCGAAGCGACAGCATAGCAACATAATCTCCAAACACATAATTTGCTGTATGAAAACGGAATGTCTCCGGCACAACACGCGTCTCGCGCAATTCTATCGCATCGCGCTGCGCATATTTTTTTGCCCCATCCGAACGATTCGTTATAAGACGCACGCGCAAATGATGCGAGACACGCTCTTCAACAAATTTCCGGAAATGCCTATTGGCAATAGCATCAAAATCATCGAGCGACGTAATGGCCAAAAAATGCTGTTTCGTCTCTATGATATGCCGAAAAACCGTCTGAATGCCCCCAACGCCCTCATGAAGCGTTATCTGTGGTGCTGTAGACTGTTTTCTCATCGCCGCACGCAATAGAGGCAACACCCTACGCGCCGCTTCTTCTTTTGCGCTAAATTCGGCAATAAGGCGTTCCGGAGGAACCGGAACGTAATAACGACGGCGTTTTTTAACATAAAAGTTCAATAACCCTTTACTGATAAGGGTTTCGAGAGTTCCGTATATGCTTGTCCGGGGCAGACCGGCCATTCGCGCTAAAGACGCGACGTCAGCATCTCCCAATTCCAACGCGGCCTGCCATACGCGCGCTTCGCTATTGGAAAAACCAAGATTAATAAGCTCTCGTGTTACATGTGGCATATTCGACGACGAAATAATCGTCACTTTTTTATATACTTTTTAATGCCGCGAAGCAAACCGCCCTTTAAAATAAAGGGGTTTTGCGATATTGAAATGTTTTTCATGAAAAACTTCATGAAAATTCTGTGAAAAACTGACAATTCCGCCGACAAATAGTTGAATAAGGTTGTAGGCTCTTTTAAAAACGCGTTGTGCCCGAGAAGAGGTGCCGATGTCGTTATTTGTCATCAGCCAATAAGCGTAAAAAACACGGAAAGGAAAACTCCCATGCAGACAAAACTTCTGAAGACCATTATGCTCCTTGGAACCCTCGGCATGCTTCTTGCATCCACCGCCCTCTTTGCGGGTGGCGCAACGATGGTTTATATGGGCTATGATGCGCGCAACGACGTCCAGACCCAACTTGCCGCAGAAAAGATTACGACGTCTAAGGACGCGGCAATCCCGAATGCCTTTGTCGACAACGCCGAGGAAGCGCTGGCACAAGCCGATGTCATCCAGAAGCACACGCTGGGGCGAACAGAAAACAAGACATACGCCGACATGGCAAAAGAAGACCCCAACCGGGAATTCTACCTCAAGGCAGTTACGCTCCGCACGGCGCTAAGCCTCTCGTATATGGGCTTCAAGGTTGCCGATCTTGTTATGGGTGTCGGCGCGCTCTTCATGCTTGCCGGCGCAGGACTCATCCTGCATATGGCCGGAAATGCGGCACGACGCAAGCTAAACGCCTAAACAACAAAAGGTCCCTTCACCAAGAACGGGACCTTTTTCTATGCTCATAAACGCATTATATTATGCGCTCACCGCTAAATTTTTTCTCTGCGAAGAAGCAGCGCATTAAAAGCAACGATAATGGTCGAAAGGGACATAAACATGGCGGCAAGCGCCGGCTGAAGAAATATACCCTTGGAAGCCAACACCCCCGCCGCCAACGGGATGGCGACAATATTATATCCTGTCGCCCAAAAAAGATTCTGCAGCATTTTTATATATGTAATTTTTGAAAGTCTGATGATTTTCGGGATGTCTCGCGGATCATTACGTACAAGAATAATCCCCGCAGACTCAATCGCAACGTTCGTGCCGGCGCCAATCGCGATGCCGAGATCGGCTTGAGTAAGCGCCGGCGCATCATTAACCCCGTCTCCCACCATCGCAACCCTCTTCCCTTTCCTCTGTAATATTTTTACCTTTTCTGATTTTTGATCAGGCAATACATTTGCGAAATATTCGTCGATATGCAACTCGGCGGCAACCCATTGCGCCACCTCTTTTGAATCTCCGGTAATCATGGCCGTCTCAATACCCATTTTATGTAAAACCTCAATCGCCTCACGCGATTCTTGGCGTATAACGTCCACAAGAACGATCATACCGAATACCGCACCATCCTTTATAACCACGTTCACCGTTTTTCCCTGTTTCCCGGAAACATCAATCTCATCTTTTATATTTCCATAAACCGCTAACCCTTTTTCTTCCGCAAGAGATACGCTCCCCACCAACACCTCCGTTCCGGCAATATCTGCCCGAACTCCCCTGCCCGGTATTCGTTGAAAATTCTTCGCTTCAAGCAAAGATATATCTTTATTTTGGGCCGCCGCAACCATTGCCTTTGCAAGCGGGTGTTCAGAATAAACATTTACGGAAGCGGCATATCGGAGTATCTCGATCTCAGTTCCTCGCTCCGTTGTCACAATATGATCAACTCCAAATTCTCCCTTTGTGAGCGTGCCGGTCTTATCAAAAAGAACAATATTAATGGTTCGTGCGGCTTCCAGCGCAAGACGTTGGCGCACGAGAAAACCATTCCGCGCCGCTTTTGTTGTAGAAATAGAAGCAACAAGCGGAATTGCCAAACCCAAAGCATGCGGACATGCAATAACCAAAACCGCCACCATACGATTTATAGCAAATGCCGGATCCGCAAATGCAAGCCATCCCGCAAATGTAACACCCCCGGTAACAACGGCGATGATCGTAAGATAATATGCGGCTTTATCGGAAAGCATTTGAAGCCGCGATTTCGAGCTTTGCGCCTCAGCCACCAAACGCATAACGCCGGCTAAAAAAGTTTCCTCCCCGATTTTTGTCACGACAACCGTCAAAGAACCGTCTCCGTTCGTCGTGCCGGCAATAACCGCATCCTGCTCTTTTTTGGATACCGGCTTTGATTCTCCCGTCACAATAGATTCGTTAACATCCGACATTCCCTCCCGAACTATTCCATCGGCCGGGATCCTGGCGCCGGGCTTCACAAGAACGGCATCTCCCTTTACAAGCTCAAAAGTGGGAATAATTTTTATTTTTCCGTTTCTCAACACCTCCGCCTTATCCGGCAGCAATCTGGACAATTCCTTCAACGCGCTTTGGGCTCCGGAAACAGCACGCATTTCAAGCCAATGCCCCAAAAGCATGATTGTAATCAGGGTCGCAAGTTCCCAAAACAGTGTTTCCTCTTGCCCGAAAAATGTCGCACCAACGCTATACACATACGCTACCGAGATTGCCAACGTAATTAACGTCATCATGCCCGGCAGTTTTGCCTTCAATTCCCGGTACGCAGACGCAATAAATACCCACCCGCCATAAAAGAAAATAATAGACGCAAGAATAATCTGCACATACGCTGATCCGGGAAACGCCGGCGCGTGATAACCGAGAAGCTTCTGCACAACATCGGAATATACGACTACGGGAATAGATAGAAAAAAACTTACCCAAAATTTTACTTTAAAAATATTCGTTGAATGTCCTTCGTGTTTGTTAAAACCGGCTCTTTCCGTATGTCCATACTCACTCCTCTTTACGGAAACAAGCTGCATCCCGCACTCGGAACACATGCCGGGCTTATCGCTAACAACTTCCGGATGCATGGGACAGCCATAAAACACCTGCGATCTTTGATTTTGCACCGATTCTGAATGTTCCATATTTTTATTCTATATTCCAGCGAAACGATCTCTCGGCGATACTCCCGATATTATTTATTTTCAGTTCTATATATCTTGGCGTAGGCTCAATAGAATTAAAAATGAGCACACCCTCCCGATGATGCCCGCCGGGCTCGGCACCTTCCCACGCTATTGGCCGATAAATTTTTCCCACATCATCCACAATAAAAGCCGCTGTACTGGGATCCTCATCCAAACTTCCCGAATGCGTGGTAAAAACAACGCTAAATCTCCATTTGGCCGCCCCTCGTCCAAATTCAAGCGGAGTTACTTCAATAATGACAGGCGGCTGCTCATCGATTCTTGTTTCCCAAACGCCCGACGTCGGCTCTATAACATTGTCCTCGCCCCGAAATTCATTATCCGGCCGCGATATACCAGTGGATGCCGCAATATAAATCACGAGAGCAACCAATAAAGCGACGAGTACATATGGCGCATATTTCATATTCGCTTAACCTTTAAAATTTTATTTCCCATATACGCAATTCCACCGGCATTAAATAAAACACCGACCCAAAACAACTCCACCTGATATTGCGCAACAAATGTCGCGATCCCGGCTATACCCAAAACAGGAAGCACATTGGTCAGGTAGTGTGCGCAACAAGATATCATTGCGGCCGTTGATGTTGTTCCGGTCACACCCAATACTTTTCCATTGCCGTTCTTAATAAGGCCCTTCAGGTACGCATACAACCCCACTTGCAACCCGAAACCAACAGACAAGCCGACAACAAAATACCAAAAAGAAAAGAACTGACTTTGAGCAAACTCCCATCCGGAAATGAACGTTAATATCAAAAAATATACACCAAGCAAGATCAGACTCGCCAACGTTCCGTATATCAGCGGCTTAACGAATTTAAGCGGCATAATCATTTTTTATATACTTTTCCGGATCTGCTTCGAATTGTTGCCTGCAATGGGTCGAGCAAAACGCATATGCGTGTTCTTTATAGACAAAAATGATCTCTTTGCGCGCACGCATACCGCAAACCGGATCACGCGAAGATTCACCCGAAATGCTTTTTTTGGAAAATAAGTGGAACATAATTTTTATTTGTTATGTACTCTACTCAATCGTGCTATACAACAGTCCGTTCGGGGGGAAATTGCGCATAAACGCCTTTAATCATTTGCCGGACGCACCACTTCGCGTACATCGTCCCGAATAATTTCCCCAACCACGGATTTTTTATCGGTAACTTATAATCGATAGATACACGAAATACGGATATATCACCCCGCGGCTCCACCTCAATTTTCATCCGATACTGCCCGATTACGATAAGCCGCGGGTCCCCGACCGTTTCCCATTCTTTTATGCGCGGAGGCTCATAACGCGTAATAACCTCGTCAAGAAACAGCGCAACTCCAAAAATTTTGCCGCTTAAACGAATATGAGAACCAACCCGTTGTCCGCGCCCGGCATCAGCCAAAACATCCATACGGCTACCGCCCATCATCCATGATGATTTTGTCATGTGTGACGAGAGCCGGGCGTGGTCATCAGCATACGCAAAAACATTTGCTTGGCTTGACGGAATTGAGATACTTTCTTCGTAGTGTTGCGTATGCATACGAGGTTATATTTTAACACGCCTATGCTCCGCACGAACCTCCGCCCTTTGGTTGAGGCAACACGCCACTATCCTGCAATTCCTGATGTATACGTCGAGCCGCCTCTCCACTCGCATAATCCTTTCCAACCACCACGTTCGCTTCTGCGTCTTTCCACTCGAGACCTTTTTGTTGAAGATACATCGCCATCTCCAATGTTGAATCAGGGAACCAATAGGTATTTGCGGCTTTTGCGGCATCATAAATATCTTCATCGGAAGCATCCTGGCTTACCATAAGCTCAATAAGCCCCAACATCGCCATACCGTGATTGCAATCGGGAAAAGCGGTGGAATTGCCGCAGCAGGAACGATATACGCTTTCTGCAATACGCGTCACGCGCACCTGGTCTTCCGACGAAAGCCCCAGAAGATTCCATTTCGCATAATAGTCCATGGCATTCTCGCTCTTACCGAGCGTCCATCCGCCCGTCGATGCAAATCGCCCTGTCGAACTTTTATCCTCTGACATGGGCCCCTTAAGCAATACGTCACTTTCTTGGGCAAGCCCCAAAGCCCACAGCGCATCAACCGTAAAACGAGCCGTTTCTGAGGAGAAAACAATGGGAAGGCCGTCTTGCGGCGCAGCAAGGATTGTCTTATACGCCTCGCTCAACGGCTCCCCGCTTTGCTCAAACATTGTTGTAAATTTATTCATATCTATCACTCCCTTTGCCACAAGTTCGGGTAGAACGGCTCCCCACCTTGCTTTGACTTCGATACCGCGCGTCGGAAACACGGCGGCTTCGATCTCAGAAGTATTTTGCGTTTCACCGACAACTTCCCCGGTTTGTGCACGAAAATATGCATTCACCTTTGAAAGGGACGTTGCCACGCCGAGCATATACGCAATGGCGGGACCCGCGAACACAAGCAGAAAGAACAAACGGCGATCTATCTTAATATGCCTGTCCTTTATTTCAACTGAAGACGTCTTAATATTATTTTGAGAAGTAATATCCATAATTTTTGTTATTAATTTTTATTATTTTTAATCGAACGGGCAATCCCGAACACCAGGAGACAAACAAGCGCGGTAAATATGAGCAACCACGCCCAATCCGGTATGGATGCCAACCACGGCACAGTTCGCTGTAGGGAGACCGCCCAACCAACCTGAACCGAATCCCGCCACGTCACAGCACTCATAACCCTTCCGGTTGCCGTAAGCCATACAACCAAAACTCCAAATACGACAAATATAATACCGGCAATAACATATGTAACCATTGACTCACCGCGCAATGGTCCCACGCGCCATTGGATCTGTTGCTGTAGGGGCTTGAAACGCTCAAGTATTCTCGAGCGGTCAATTGCCCACGCAAGCGCAAAAAGCGGTGTCACCATACCCAACACATAAACCGTGGCGAGTATCGCACCGCCCATAGCGCTCCCGGCCAACGCCGACAGCATAACCACTCCGGCAAATACCGGCGCACAACAGGATGACCCGATACCCGAAAACACACCCATTACATACACAGCGACCGCACCCATCCGCCTGCCGGATTGTTGCGGAACATTCAAATGAAGCATGGGTATCTTCCCGACTATAAGCAGCATGCCAAGCGCTATCATCATAACGCTCCCCAAATAAAAGAAGACGTCATGAAAACGGGTCAGAAGCGAGCCAACCGCACCAACTCCCACACCTATGGGAAGAAATACCGTAAGAATACCGAGAGCAAAAATACCGGTATACAGCAAAACGCGGGCCCGTTCCTTGAATATGGTGCCCAGATAACTGGGAAGAAGAAAACCGATACAGCAGGGCGCGAAAAGCGCGAATACGCCGGCGATAAATGCAGTGAGTAAAGAAGCGCTAAGGAACATAAAGATTTTATGGGGTAACGATACCGCGAATGCGAACCTCTACGTTCTGATGAGCGATATCGTTTGTGTTAAATGTGATGATCCGTTCAACCGGACCCACGCCCGAGGGGCCGTGAGCGTTGGGATCATAAAAGACCTTCAGCTCTCCCTGCGTCCCCGGCGGAATCTCCATTGACCAACTGCGGGGCGCCGCACTGGAACCACCATGTCCTGCCATACCGAAACGCTGACTTTTTTCTTCACCCACAACAAGTTGCACCGACGTGCACATGCACGATGTCTGAAGACTTGATATTCGCAGAGGCGCAGCGCCTTTGTTCTCTATCGTAAATGACCGCTCGGCAATGCCTTCAGATTGCCGAACCGTTCCCATATCAAGCATCTCCGGCTCGATCTGCACCACAGCATCCTGGGTTGCGCCAACGGCATCTGACGCGGGGCGCGCGTTTCTAAGACCAAAAAATATCATTGCTCCAAGCAGAAAAATGAACAGAACAAATGTCACAATGGGAACGAAACTTTTTCTTACTGATTGTTTTGTTTTCATAAATACATAAAGCAAACAATTACAAAATTACGTACACATGTACGTATACAAAAACCGCACCGTCGCGTAGTACCGACCAAAAGATCGAACTAAACGAAAACTAGTGCGGCTAAATACTAAACGCCGGAGCGTCCTTGCGATTCAAGATGCCCGTACTGAAAAGCTGTGCGGGAAGCGAAAATACAATCCTATCCTTTACCGCATGAATATATTCCTTGGGCGGAGGAAAAGATATTTTGAGCCTATATCGGACAATATTCAAAAAACGCGGAATAAGAACCGCAAAAAACACTCCAAACACTGCGCTCAAACCCACAAACAGCGCAATATGATGCACAAATGCATCGAAAGCCTGCGGACAGGCATTCGCTCCCGTTCCATGCATAGCGGACATTTGGCACGCCACAACAACCGAACCGATGCCAAATATGGCCATAGCGACCATTAACGCGATAAGAATTAAAGTGAATGTAGAACGCATGATTTTATTTTCGTAATTATTGTACTCTACCCGGCGATTTTTTCAAGATATACGTTCATTTCACCTTCATGAACTATTTTACAAAACCAACGGCGGCCAAATAACTCCCGACAAGACAATAGGAAAAAGCGATCATATAATATATCTTTTTATTATTTAACATGCCCATATATTTCTCGAGCGCGCGCTTCGACATAAAAATGTATGCGCCCCCCTCGATCGTTATGACCCAACCCAACACCGTAATCACCAAAGGAAACCCGTTCTCCCAGATATTGTGGTTCAGTACGATAATAAGCCCCAACACCATGATAAACGCGCCCAACATATAGGAGAGTGTACGATTCTTCGCGAGTTCGTGAAAAATACCCAGCAACATTTTCCGTTCAACGAGCATGGATACGCCCAACACCAAACAAACGATCCCCATAAGCCGCGCGAGAAAAATTGAGGTTTCCATACGATTATTCGGATAGTATGGTGTCAAAATTATCTATCTGCTCCTGCGCCAGCGCCTCGGTTTCATTGAGGTCCTGCTTTAATTTAATCAAAATATCTCTTTCCGCGCCGGTAAGATGCCGCCTATCCGCGGCCTTTTCTAATATTTTTATTTGTTCGTAAATATGTTTTTGCAATTTCAATGTTCCCAAAATCTCTTTCGCATATAACCTTACCGCAGACGCCTCTCCGCGCCTCAATTTCCTTCCCACATGGAATCTGTGAACAAGACCGTATACGCTTCGTTTATTAAACGCCGGCAAAACAAAATGCATATGTTTCAATAAATAACGGGAAACGATAACTACAACCAATAAACCAAGCGCGACTATCAGGCTTTTTAAGACCTGCGTTTCGCGTCCGCCAAACGCGCGAGTCGTGACCGTAAATTCAACATCCTTTGATACGGCGTTACCTGCTTTATCGAATACCCTTGCACTTATTTTATGCGTACCGGCAGAAAGCTCCGTCGCGTTATACGTTTTCGCTGTCCCATCCAAAATCATTGGCACGGCTTCACCATCTATGCTTATTTCATAATGACTTAACCCCGAAAGCCCGTCATTGGCGGCAAGCACGAATGTTGATCCGTCTGAGGTCTCATCTTTGTAAAAATCAAATTGCTCGGGCGGCTTCGTATCTATCTGAAAACGATAATGACCCACCTCTCCCCAGCCGGCAGCAGTCAACGCCCTGACGTGAAAATACCATGCTCCATCATCAAGGTCGGTATATGTATATGACGCAAATAATCCCTCAGACGTACTCCCGGGATTCGTAACCGCGTTGTGGTCATGGAAGATATTTACTCCTGTTGCTCTTGGGGGCAAGGACCAATCGAATTTTGGGTCATTGTTGGTATACCAGCCATCCTGAATGGGGTGCGTTGAAGATGAAATAACCGGCACAAAAGAAGCAGTCTGAGAATTTCCTGGCTTTACTGCTGTGGCAACAACGGCATACGAAGCATTCCCAAAACCCCTGAGAATATTCGTTCCGTTACCGT
>Ga0080064_1000689_pt1 | contig 82547 bp, 69 predicted proteins | sample Subgrocontami54m_FD_69260 | JGI IMG/M metagenome (GOLD analysis project Ga0080064, IMG submission 69260) | Subsurface groundwater microbial communities from S. Glens Falls, New York, USA - GMW46 contaminated, 5.4 m (SPADES assembly) (version 2) ... | reverse complement strand
GTGGGGGGCGTACGGTGGCCCGGGGGGGGGCGCGCGCCCCCCCCCGCCCCGGGGGCGGGGGGGGGGTTTCTCGGCCCCCCCCCCCGCCGCTGTCGCAAAACCGCCCCCCCGCCCGCCCCCGCCACGACGACAACCAGCCCGGCAACAAACCACCACACCACTCCCGATCGCCGCGTCTCCCCTCTTCCCGTCGCCGTGCCCGTCGCCGTCGCCGTCGCCGTACCCGTTGCCGTACCCGTCGCCGTCACCGACCCCGCCACGGCGACCCGCGGTGGCGACAGCCGCAATTCGATCGGTTCGCCCTCCGTACTCGCGAGCGCGGTCGTCGGCACGTCTTCGAAATACTCCGCGCCCACCGTTGGCGAATCGAGCGCGGTCGGCACATCGTCCTCGGGATCGAACCCGGTCGACGGCTTGCGCGGCGGAACATCGACGACGCCGGAGTCTCGCGCGAGGTCGGCGGCCGGCATCGCAGTCAAGCTCACGGCCGAGCGTTCTGGAAGCGTCGGAATCTTCAAGCTCCCGATGACGTCGGACGGCATGCCTGGCGGAACGATGCCGCTCGCTGCCGCACGGATCGCCTCCCGCCGTGTCGCCAGCTGCGCCGCGAACGCGCTGCGAATGAACGCCCCCACTTCCCGCGTCTCCGCGAGCAGCCCGCCCGCCCGTGCGGCGTGTTCGAACACCTGCGCCATCTCGCCCGCGGTTCGAAACCGACCCGAGATGTCTCGATCGAGCGCCTGCGCGCAAATTCCGTCGAGGTCGATCGGCACACTCGGCACGATCGTACGAACGCTCGGAATCACGGCCTGCAACACCCGCGCGTAGGTGTCCGCGTCGCTGTCGCGGCGGAACAGTCGCTGCGCCGTGAGAACCTCCCACAGTACGATGCCCATTGCGAAGACGTCCGTGCGTGCGTCGAGCGCGCCAGCTTTTGCCTGCTCCGGCGCCATGTACGACAGTTTCCCCTTCACTTGACCCGCGCGAGTCGTGCTGATCCGCGCAGCGGCTTTGGCGATTCCGAAATCCGCCACGCGCCCGATCCCGTCGACGCCCACGAGGATGTTTTGCGGCGAAACGTCGCGATGCACGACGTGCAGGGGATTCCCGTCGTCGTCCGTGAGTTGGTGGGCGCACTCCAGCCCGAACAGCGCATCGAGAATCACTCGGTTGCAAATCCGCCAGCGCTGGGCACCCGGCTCCGGGAGCACTTCCAGCAAGTCCCACAGCGGAAACCCTTCGATGTAGTCCATCGCGAGGAAATGTCCGTGCTCGCGGCTCTCGCCGACATCGACGATGGGCACGACGTTCGGGTGATGGATCCTCGCGGCGATCCGCGCCTCGTCGTGCAACATCTCGATGAACGTCGTGTCCTGCACGAGATGCCGGTGCATCAGCTTGATCGCGTACAGACGCTGGAACCCGCCGGCACCGGCGAGACGACCGAGCAGCACGGTCGCCATGCCGCCCTTGGCGATCTCGGCGATCAATTCGTACCGCCCGACGCGACGAAGGCTCCCGTCGGATAGGCTCGGCCGCTGTGGACTCATGCCCCGTCCATCGCGGGAGTATATACCGGCTCGCACAGTGCGAGTGGCGCCGAGCGGGCGGAGCTACCCGCCCGGACACCGAAACACGATGGTCCGTTCGTCCCGCGCTTCGCACGGCGCGCATCCCGTGTGCGTTACGCAGCCGCACGTTGCGCGCCCGCCACACGACACCGGAATCGCGATGCAACGCATGCTGTCCGGTTGTGGTACGTCGCTGTACGTGAGTTCACAGTAGTCGCGCCCGATCGTGCACAACGTCGTTCCGCATCCGAACATCCCCGGCGGCGGTCGCTGGCATCGGCCTCCGACGGTCCCCTGCTCCAGACAAAACCCGCTGCAGCACTGCGTGCCATCGCGACAGATCGACCCATCCGCGCCGCACGTTCCCGCGTCGACGGGCGGCGGCGGCATCTCGCACGCGCCGGCGTGGGCGTAGGGACGTTCGGCGCAACCGTTGCCGGTTCTAAATGTGTTGCCGGCGCAGTCACACCAAGTGGATTCGACGGTGAGACAGCCAACGTCGCCGCGGCAGTGCCAGGCAACGCCGCAACCCGGCGGACCGTTGCAGATCTGGCCGGCCGGGCAGTCGCGGGACGTCTGACACGCGATCGAGCAGCCGGCGCCCATGCATCCAGCGTCAGTCGCGGGCTGGGTGTCCGACGTCGTGCGCGCATCCGTTGCGGTCGCACCATCGTTTGCGGGTGCAACCATCGCGGAACAGGACGCGGCGAGCAGCCACGGAACGATTGGGAGCAGGTTCATTCGCGAACGCATGACATTTCCTTCCGACTCGCCGTGACGATGGCGCACGAAACGGCACACCCGCTCGGCGGCACGCTGTGGATGTACACAGCAGCAGAGATCGTGCCAACGTTCTCGCGAGAGTCATGACCCGCGATCTCCCACCGTCCGCCCGCGGTCCGCGACTGCGCATCGTGTGCATCAACGACGTGTACGCGCTGGAACACCTGCCTCGACTGAAGACGCTCGTGCGACGGCATCTGGAGACCGATCCCGCGGACGTGTTCATCACCACGCTCGCGGGAGACTTCGTCGGACCCAGCATGCTGTCGAGCCTCGACAAGGGCCGCGGCATGATCGATTGCATCAACGCGATTCCGATCACGCACGCGATCTTCGGCAACCACGAAGACGACATCGAACCAGCCGAGCTGCGTCGCCGAATCGCCGAGTTCCGTGGGATGTGGCTCAACACGAACATGCGAGGCTTCGTTCCGGAGTTGCCGGCGCACGACGTACTCGTTGTGACCGCGCCTGGTGGACGCAGCGTCCGCGTCGGACTCGTGGGCGTCGTGATGGGCGAACCGTCGATGTACCGTGGCGCGCCGTTCGGCGTCGGGGGGATTGAACATGCCAATGCATCCGCGCAGCGCGAGGCCTCCCGGCTGATGCGCGAGGACGGCTGCGCATGCGTGCTACCGCTCACACACCAGCCGCTCGCCGACGACCTCGAGCTTGCCCGGATCCAACGCGTGCCGCCGTTTCCGGTGATCATCGGCGGACACGAACACGAAGTGTTCATCCAGCAACTCGATGGCACATGGGTCGTCAAGGCCGGTGCGGACGCCGTTCACGCGGTGGTCATCGACGCCGAGTGGCCACCCGTGGCTCCACCCGCGAGTGCCGACGACTTGCCCGCCGTTCGGGTGCGGCTGGAGGACGTCGCAAACGATGCCGAGGATCCCGATCTGCGCGCGCGCGTGACGGCACACATGAATGCCGTCCGCGAACTGGAAGCGGCGACGTTGATGAAACTCACACCCGGCGAAACGCTCTCGTCGGTCGGCACGAGGATGCAGCAGACATCGCTCGGAACCCTTCTGTGTTCTCGCATTCGGGACGCGCTCGGTGCGGACGGCTGCGTGTTCAACGGCGGCGGCATCCGCGCCGGGCGGGAGTACACGCGACGCTTCACGTACGGCGATCTGAAGGCGGAGGTTCCCTTCGAGAACGAAGTGGTCGTCGTTCGCTTGCCCGGCATCGTCGTGCGCAAGGCCATCGGGTCGTCGCGCGCGGGGACACCGGTCGAGTCCGGGGGGTTCCTACAGGTCGACGACGGCATCGCGGTCGACGCCGCGAGCAACGAACCGATCTCGATCGCCGGGACACCGATCGACGACGCGCGCACCTACCGCATCGCGATGATCCGAAATCTGCTGACGGGAATGGACCGCGTCGAGCCGTTGATCCGTTTCGCCCGGGACAATCCCGGCATGGTCCCCCCGGTGGGAAGCGGGCGGGACGCCAAGGTGATTCTCGTGGATTCGTTTTCCGCCGCGCTCTGGAAGCAACTCGGCACGTTCGACTCGATCGACGCCGATCACGACGGTGCGCTCAGTGCGCCGGAGATCTCGGCGGCGGTCGAGCGTGTCACCGGCGAACCTGCGTCGCAGATCACCGTCGACTTGCTCCTGCGAACGTTCGACAAGAATCGCGACCGGAGGGTGTCGCGCGACGAAGCCGCCGGCGTCGACGGCGCATCGAAGAAGTAGCGATGGGTCCCGGGCGCGTTCCCGCCGCGGGCCGCCCAGTCTATAGTCCCGCGACTCGATGAATTCGCCCCACAACGACGCGCTCGCTGCAACGCTCGCCGACCTCCCTGAAGACGTCCGCCAGACGATCGAGCGAAATCCGCGTGCGACGATCGAGCCCGACCGGATTCGCATGGACTCGACCATCCGGGCCGCGATGCGCGTGCTCTCGCGCGTCTCGCTTTCGAACGAACTGCTCGGGCCGGGCACGATTCGTGTCGATCGCACGCTGGGCGAGGGCGGCATGGGTGTCGTGAGGCTGGGAACGCAGCCGTCGCTCGCTCGCTCGGTCGCCGTGAAGTCGCTCAAGCAGGATCTGCGCACGGACTCGGCGTCGTTGCGGTTGTTGCGTGAGGCGTGGATCACGGGCTCGCTCGAGCATCCGAACATCGTTCCCGTTTACGACCTTGCAGTCGACGAACGCGACGGTCCGGTCATCGTCCTCAAGCGCATCGAGGGCACCGAGTGGAACCAACTCATGTTCGACGCCGCCGAGATCCGTCGGCGGTTTCGCGCCGACGACCCGCTCGAGTGGAACCTGGGCGTATTGATTCAGGTATGCAACGCCGTGCATTTCGCGCACTCACGCGGTGTCATCCATCGGGACTTGAAGCCCGAAAACGTCATGATCGGGAATTTCGGTGAGGTCTACCTGCTCGACTGGGGCATCGCCGTGTCGATGAACCACGACCCCGAAGGCCGACTCCCGAGCGTTCAGGACGCGACGCAGCTCGCCGGCACGATGTGCTACATGGCGCCCGAGATGCTGGGCGAAGATCCGCCGCGCATTTCGCCGAAAACGGACGTGTATCTCCTCGGCGCGGTGCTGTTCGAGATCGTCACTTGCCGACCGCCGCACGATGGCACCACCGTGTTGGAAATGATGTCCGGCGCCCTGATGTCCGATCCGAAGTTCCCCGACGAGACCGATTCGGAGATCGAGCGAATCGTCCGGCGCGCGATGGCGCGTGAGCCCGACGCACGATTCGAGTCGGCGGAGCAATTCCGTCTCGCGCTGTCGGGGTTTCTACGGCACCGCGGTTCTCGGCGTCTCGCCCACGAAGCGATGGAGCGCTGGAACGAGTTGGAGCAGTTCTTGAAGCGTCCCGACGCCGGCGATCCGACGGTTCGAGCGGACATTCATCACATCTTCGGCGAGTGCCAATTCGGGTTGCAGCAGTCCATTGCATCGTGGCCCGAGAATGAAGAAGCGCAGTCTGCGCTCGAGCGCGCAGTGATCGTCATGGCGCGGTTCGAATTGGCCCACGGCGATCCGTCGGTCGCCGCGCGCATGCTCGAGCAGGCGAGCGGCGCGCCGTCCGAGCTTCGCGATGAGATCGGGCGGGCCGAGCTGGCCCACCGAAACGAACGGGCGCGCCTGGAGCAAATCGCGCGAGACACGGACAACACGGTTGGGCGACGAACGCGACTGACGCTGAGCTTGATGCTCGGGACGATGTGGACCGTCATGCCGTTGCTGATGTCTCGCGTCCCCGTCCGTTTCCAGACCCGGCTGGGGCACATTCTCCTGCCAGTCCTGCTGGCGATTCCGGTCGCGGCTCTCGGCTGGTGGGCACGGGACACGATGTCGCGCACGGCTCCCAATCGCATCCTCCGGCGAATCGTCGCCGCGACGCTCGTGAGTCAGTTCATTCTTCAGATCGGACTTGCCTTCTCTGGCGTTGGACTCGATGGATCGATGGCCCTGAATTTCGTCGTGTGGGGCTGGGGTTCGGCGGCGGCGGCGATCGCGATCGAACGTTGGTTCTGGCTTGCGACGGCCGGCTACGTGGCCGGTTTTTTCGTCGCGATGCGCTTTCCCGCGATCCGTTATTTCGCGGCGAGCGCAACGCATCTGATCATGTTGATGTCGGCCGCGCGGGCGTGGCGGCTCTCGCGCGAAGAATGGCGGGAGATCGCGGCGATCCAGCGTGAGCGTTTTTCGCGTATCGACGGCCCGGCGTGGCCCATGCGTCGTGGCGCGGCGAAGAGAGACTCTGCGGATGAGCAGGGGCCCGCCGATGAATCTCCGGGCTAGGGTCGGGGCTACGGTGTCGGCGTGAATCGGATCGCGGTGCCTGCGGGCGGTGAGCACATCATGCCCATGCCGATGCCCATGCAACCGTTCATGCCCATCATTCCGGTCTCGTTTTCGATGCCGACGCTGCCGGCCCCGGGGCGCGTCATCGTTCGGTACACGAGGTCGATCGTGCCGCTGGTTTCGCTCAGGACGATTTCGAACGTCATCGATCCGCCACTCGGGTAGTTGTGCGCGTTCAGCCACTGGACGACCCATCGTCGATTCGGCGCGGTGCCAACCGTCGCGAGGCAAATGCCCGTCAGACTCGTGATCAGGTCGGTCCACAGCGCTGCGATCACGGAATTCGGAGCCGCCGCCGCCGGGATCGCTCCTCCGAGCGAGGCGTTGCGGACACCGTTCATGCCCATCCACCCGTTGGACGCGATGTTTACGGGCGCTCCCATCGGCAGATCGACGGTCCAGTATCGGAACGGGAATGGCAGCATCGCAATCGCAGAGCCATCGTCGGTGCTCGGGAGGATGTTCGTGTGTCCCGTCGTCGTGCACGCGTTGACGAACGCAACGCTTTCGGGAGCGTCGATCTGGATGTAGTGGGTTGGCGGCGTCGCGGTGCACGCACCCATCACGCAGAGTTGCGTGCCGGGGCAGACAGTTCCGCAGCGACCGCAGTTCGTCCGGTCGTACCGAATGTCCGCGCACAGTGCACCGCAACGCGAGTAGCCCGTCGCGCACCCGCACACTCCCGCCGTGCACAGCCCGCCGGTGCCACACGAGCGAGTGCAGGTTCCGCAGTGATCCGCGTTCGTCATCAGGTCTGCGCACTCACCACTGCAAAGCGTCTGGCCTATTGCGCACACGCAGCGAGCCGCGGCGCACGAAAACGTCGGCATGCAGAGCACGCCGCACCGTCCGCAGTTGGATTCGTCGGTCATGATGTCCACGCAACTGCCACCACAACTGGTCCGGCCCGCCACGCACGTGCAGCGACCGGCCGTGCACACGCCGCCCGGACCGCACGTGACGCCGCACATCCCGCAATTGTCGACATCGGTCTGCAAGTCGCCGCACGTCGCCCCGCACATCGTTCGGGGTGCGCTACAGACGCATCGGCCAGCGGTGCAGGAGTATCCGTCGGAACAGACTGCGCCGCACACACCACAGTTCATCGTGTCGCTCTGCGGGTCGACGCACACCGTGCTCCCCGGCATCCCGCAGCGCAGGCGAGGCGGATCGCACGCGATCGAGCAGGATCCCATCACGCACGATTGGCCCATCGGGCAGGCCGTTCCGCATGCGCCGCAATTGGTCGCGTCGGTCTGCGGATCCACGCATCGTCCGTTGCACACGACGCTGGGCCGATTGCAGCTGCACGTTCCCGCGGCGCACGCGACTCCCGACGCGCACAGCATTCCGCAACTGCCGCAGTTGGCGTTGTCCGTTCGCAAGTCGACGCAGCTGCCCCGGCAAGTCGATTGGCCATCGCTGCACGGCAGGTCCGGCGCCACGTCGACGGCCGCGCTGTCGATCCCGTCGCGGGCCGCGTCGCTCCGGGCGCCGTCAGAGGCGTCGGGGAATTCTGAATTCCCACACGAGGCCAGCACCATCACTCCCGCGAACAGGGAACCACGCCATGTCGTCGACCGCATTCAACCCTCCGGGCCGGAGCAAGCGAAGCCTATCACGGCCGGCGTAGGCGCTATTCACACTGCCCGACGCCGCGCGACGGTTGCCGCTGGCCGCGGCAGACCGCGTTGACCGCGCGCGTGTTGTAGCGTCACATACGGGCCAATGGCCGCGCCTTCGACCCCAACGCCGGACGGCGCCGACGACGACATCGGCAGCTCGCACGACCAGCGTCTGCTGCAGTTTGCGACGTGGAACAAGATGTTGGTCCGGCTCGCGAAGAGCAAGGCGCTGGACAACGCCGATCTCGGCGCGGCGCTGCGGGAGATCACCGAAGCGGCTGCGCACGCGATGGGCGTTCCCCGCGCGAGCGTGTGGCTGTACACGCCGAACCGAGACGCGATTCGGTGCCTTGACTTGTACGAGACGTCGGAGGCAAAGCATTCGTCGGGCGTCGTGCTAAAGCGGGCGGACTTCCCCGCGTATTTTCGGGCACTCGAAGAGGAGCGCACGATCCCAGCCGACGACGCGCACACGGATCCACGAACGGCCGAGTTCTCCGCGCCGTACCTCACGCCGCTTGGGATCGGTGCGATGCTCGACGCGCCGATTCGAGAGCACGGCGAGATGACGGGCGTGATCTGCCACGAGTTCGTCGGCCCCAGGCGCCACTGGACGCTCGACGAGCAGCAACTCGCGGGGACGCTGGCGGACTTCGTGTCGCTCTCGATGGAGGCCGCCGAGCGTCGCCGAGCGGAACGAGAACTCGAAGCGCGGGCGAACGAACTCGCGCGGTCCAACGCCGAACTCGAGCAGTTCGCCTACGTTGCGTCCCACGACCTGCAGGAGCCGCTGCGCATGGTGGCGAGCTACGTCGGACTGCTCGCGAAGAAGTACAAAGGCCGACTCGACGAAGATGCGGACAAGTACATCGCCTACGCGCAGGACGGCGCGCAGCGAATGCAGCGCTTGATCAGTGACCTGCTCGAGTACTCACGCGCCGGCAAGTTCGAGGAGGCGTCGAAGCCAGTGGCGTTGACGCACGTGCTGAGCGTCGTGACGGCAAATCTGCGAACGCGGATCGAAGAAACCGGTGCGCGGATCGACGCGACGGAACTCCCAACGGTGCGCGGGGACGAGACCGCGCTGACGCAGTTGCTGCAAAACCTCGTAGACAACGGACTGAAGTATCGACGGCCGGACGTCGCGCCGGTGATTCGAGTGAGCGGGACTCGAGCCGGGGCGGACTGGACGATCTCCGTTGCCGACAACGGAATCGGGGTCGAGCCGCAGTTTCGCGAGCGCATCTTTCGAATCTTCCAACGGCTTCATGCGCGTGGCGAATACGATGGATCGGGCATTGGCTTGTCGATCGCGAAGCGCATCGTCGAGCGTCACGGCGGTCGGATCTGGGTCGAAACGCCTGCAGGCGGCGGTACGGCGTTCGTGTTCACTCTGCCGGCTCGAGGGTAGGGGCGCGGACGCATCTGGCGCCGAGTCGTTGAACGTGTTGATCGCCTGCAACTTCCGTCCCGAGTCGGGTACGATGCATCCATGACACCGGTTGCGAAAATGTCGCTGGCAACGTTGGCAGCACTGACCGTGCTGTCCATCTCAGGGTGTGGGGGCGTTCAGGGCAGCTGCGGCGGGAACACGAGCGGCGCCGGATCGTGCCAGGAGTTCAGCGGATTTGCGGACACCGAGCTTCCGACGGTGATGAATCTGTGTGGTGGCGGAGTTGTCACGGGAATGTGGAGTGCGCGTGCGTGCCCGAGGACGGGTGCCGGGTCGTCGTGCTCCGTGTCGAACCTCGGCCGCACGACGACGACCGTGTACTACGCCGGCGACCGCGAGCAGCAGCGCAGTTCGTGCATGGCGATGGGCGGCGCGTTCGCGACGTTCTAGCGTTTGGAGCGTCAGCCGGTGCGGGTTGCAATCCATGCGGACACCGCGATGGCGATGCCGAGAGCGAGCGGAAACGCCCATCGACTGGTGCGGTCGATCCTCCGCGCGAGTTCGCCGCGCTCCTTGCGGTGGTAGTGATTGGTCACCACCGATTCGATCATCGCCAGGGCGATGGCTGGGTAGCAGCACGCATAGACGCGGTCCGCGAGGGTGAGATACGCGACCTCGGGGAGCGAGCTTGCCTGCGTGTATTGAAACGCGATCGAGGCGAGCAGGCACGTGACGCCAATGCCGATCTGCGAATTCAGGTCGTCCGGATCGATCCAGAACACCGTGAATGCGACGATCATGATGACCAGAAGTGGCAGGAAGAATCGCGTGAAGTGGAACGTCACGTGGCGCCGCACGGGAAGCGAAAACGTTGCGTAGTCGTAGCGCGGCTGGCCGGCCTCCCAGCGCCACGCGCGGCGCGTGTGCTCGTAGCCGATCGGTCCATCGAGCCGGAAGCTCCCGAGTTGACCTCGCGCGTCGTCGTCGATGCCCAAGGCATAGTTGGTCCGCGCGTAGCGAACGCTCGAACTGTCGTACGCCGAGTCCGAGATCCGCACCGTCAACCGCTGCCGGTCGAACGGAAAGCGGCGCAGATCGTACGCACTGTAGACCGTCGAACGAATGCGACGCGTGCGCAAGCATCGGCCGTCGATCAACCACGTCGTGTCGAACTGCTCGCTCGCGCGAGAGACCTCGTTGGTGACCTCCGTCTGCGGCGTAAATCCCGCCGCGGGCGCCCACGATTCGTAGAGGTAGTAGTCCGCATCCCACGTGCCGGCGCGCTCGTTGATGTTGTGCAGCCCCATGACGACGACGCCGAGGGTGACCTCCTGCGGCGTGTCCATGGCGGTCGCTCGCTGCGCGACGCAGCACTCGGGGGGACCGGCGCACACGCGATCTTGCGCCCACGCGCGCGGTGCAACGAGCACGAGGGCCGTCGCCGCGGCGACGAGGCCCACAGCGCGCAAGCGCGCGAATTGCCGCGGAAGTCGCGTTGACACGCTCATGGGTCCGACGGGGGAGCGTATCAGTCCGTACGGCGCGGCACACCGATTCTAGCCCGGCCGGATCCAGTGATATGCTCCGCGCGAATGGCGTCCCTGGAACTCAAAGGCAGCGAGACTCGGCTCTGGGCATTGATCGAAGAGCGCACGCGACCCGGCGCGGACGTGAAGCGAATCGACCAGCGACTGTGGGATCTGTTCGGTGAAGACTGGGCGATCATGTTCACCGACCTTTCCGGGTTCTCCCGGCAGGTCGCAGCGTTCGGCATCATCCACTTTCTCCAAGTGATCTTCGAACACAAGCGTCTCTTGCTTCCGATCGTTGCCGATCACGACGGCATCTTGATCAAGATCGAGGCGGACAGCTTCATGATCATCTTCAAGCACGCCGATCAGGCGATCCGGTGCGGCATCGCGATGCAACACGCGTGTCAACGGCACAACGTCGGGCGCGCGCCCGAAGAGCAAGTGCTGCTGTGCCTCGGCGTTGGCTACGGTCGTATCCTCCGCATCGGCGACATCGACGTGTACGGCCCCGAAGTGAACGCCGCGAGCAAGCTCGGCGAGGACGCTGCGAAGGCCAACGAGATCCTCGTCACGGACGCCGCGCGCGCATCGGCCGGCGACCAACCTGAACTTGTCTTCACGGCGATCGACGCCGCCGTGCCGGGCAGCGCAAAGAATTTCCGCGTGACGTATCCGAAGGCGTGAGTCGCCGCCGTCTCGTGCGCCCGCACGCCCCTCGCGGGAGCGTGCTATTCACCGCACGGCGTGTACCGTGACTCCCTGTGTGTGCACTGCTTCGCGTCGCCCGGCGAGCGCCCGTGCGATGCGTGTGGCCGCCCCGTGTGCACAGTCTGCGCGGAGCGAGTGTGTGAGACTGGGGCCGGAGACTGGACGGGCGTGTGCCCCACGTGCGCCGCCGTGCTCGACGACGCCTCCCGTCGGCGGGTGCTGCGCGAAGGCCGCGGGACGATCGAGTGCGCGCGCTGCGGAGCGACACGCGAACTCGCGGAGCTGCGCGACCTCGACGACGCGGCGGTGGTCGGCGAGATGACGCAGCGTGGGCGCGCGTGCGATGCGTGTGGGAAGTCGTTCCAGCCACAGGCGCTCGCGAGTCTCTTCGTGACGATCGATCGATGGAACGGACCCGAGAACTCGCAGCGTCTGCACTTCCTTCTGTGCCGATGCGGGAGCGTGATCGCGTCGGCAGGCGGGCGGGGCACGCCTCACGGCGCGCCCGACGACCCGGCCATCGGCAACGAGTGTTCGCCCGCCGGCGGAGCCGTCGCGTTGCCGGAGTCACGCTCGATCGGCGCACGACTTCGGGCGTGGTGGCGGAACCGACGGGGCACGTAGCGATACCGCATACGTTGGTCACGACGCGCGAGGGCCGTCGCTTGCGCGAGGGGTGATTGAACTGGTACGCGACCGGGGGATGGACGACGCAGCGCTTAGCCGTCGCATGGAAACGCACCGGCGGGAGATCCTGCTGCACTGCTACCGAATGATCGGTGCGGGTCCCGACGCGGAGGACGCGACGCAGGATGCGATGCTCCGCGCGTGGCAGTCGCGTGCGAGTCTCGACAGCGACACCGCACTTCGCGCGTGGCTCTATCGAATCGCGACGAACGTGTGTCTCGACCTGGTCGCCAAGCGCGGGCCGCGCGTCCTGCCGCATCTTGCGTTTCCCCCCGCGGACACTGGCACACCGCCGCGACCGTTCCTGGAAGACTCGATCTGGGTGGGTCCGTTCCCCGACGGCACAGCGGGCGCGTGGGATTCCGACGCGGATGCGCAGGCGTTCACGAGCCCGCCCGACGCGCTCCACGCGCGCGCCGAGAAGATCGCGCTCGCGTTCGTCGCAGCGCTCCAACATCTCCCGGCCAAGCAGCGTGCGGCGCTGCTCCTGCGCGACGTGGTGGATCTCAGCGCCAAGGAAACCGCCGAGGTACTGGACACCACGCCGGGCGCCGTCGAAGCCGCGCTTCAGCGTGCGCGAATTACGATGGCGGCGCGGGGAGGCGACACGATCGCGGCCCAGGTCGAGCCGGGCGAGCGCGAATTGTTGGAGCGCTACGTGTCGGCATGGCACGCGCGGGATCCCAACGCGTTCGTGTCGCTTCTCGCGGCGGATGCGTCGTTCGTGATGCCGCCGACGCCCGTGTGGTTCCTTGGTCGCGAGGCCGTGGGGGCGTTCGTCGCCGCGCGACTTCGCGAACACGACTGGCGATTGCGCTCGACCCGCGCGAATGGACTCCCTGCGTTTGGACTGTACCGTCGCGTCTCCGACGGCGGGTACGTCCCACACGGAATCCAGGTGATCGAGACGCGCCGCGGCGAGATCGCGTGCATCCATACGTTTCTCGTGATGGCAAACGAGCGGACGTTTGTGAGCTTTGGCCTGCCGGCACGGTTGCCAGATCGCTGACGCCCGAAGTCGCTCGAAGAGGAAAAGACATTCCGGACCGTCTAGTTTTCCGACTGCGAGTAGTCTGATGTTCGGAGGGACGACATGACGCAGCCCGATGGCCACGCGACCAAGACCCGCACGACGTTTCGAATGGAGTGCTCGGTCGCGATTCGCATCGCCGCCCCGGCCGAAACGGTCTGGGCTTTGCTCACGGACGCGGCGGGATTCCCGTCGTGGAATTCGACGGTGACGAGTGTCGCGGGACCGATCGCACTCGGAGAGCGGCTGACGCTGAGAGTGCCGAGCGCACCGAAGCAGACGTTTCGCCCGACCGTGAGCGAGTTCGAGGCCAACACCCGGATGGTCTGGCGGGACGGGTTCGCCCCGATGTTTCGTGGCGTCCGGACGTTCACGCTGGCGAAGGCCGGCGACGGCTCGACCGACTTCACGATGACGGAGGTGTTCTCGGGCGTGATGTTGCCGATGATCGCCGGATCGCTGCCGGACTTCGGACCGATTTTCGAAACGTACGCGGGCGATCTCAAGCGCGCCGCGGAGAAGGCCTGAAAGGAGACAACCGATGTCCGAGAAGAAGAAATCCAGCGCTGCGAACACCAAGACTGCCGCGACCAAGAGCGGAGAAGCGGCCAAAGGCGGCGGCACCCGCGACAATCCGTGGCAGCTGACCACGCCGAGCGGTTCGTCGTCGTTCGTGGCGTTTCGCGATCCGGCGCTCGATCCGCCGGCGCTCGTCGTGCAGGTCGGAAAGACCGAGCTGCGATACCATCTGCGGTGCATCGATGATCTGCACGCGATGCTGAAGAAGCACGGCGATTGGATTCTGCTCGGCAGCGCGGACGAACAGAAGCCGGCCGCCGAAGGTACCGTGGAGGCTTGGGGACGCTCGGCCAAGAACCCAGTCGGCGGGTTCTACGGGATCAAGAAGGGGCTGCGCGGGCGCTTTGGAATGTACGTTCCGCCGGTGATGGCCGTCCTCGGTCTCGCGGAGGTCGAGAACAATCCGAAGAACAATCGCATGCGCGTGCGGTGAGCGCCCCAACGAGCGGCGTCGCAGGTCTCGCACGCGAAACGCCCCTCTTGCGTGCGGTTGACGCCTGCCAGAGTGCGCGGAGTTGCGGTATCGTCCACGCATGCCACGCCAACCCGGCCATCCATTTCTCTGTGCATTGGCGCTTGCGGCACCGATGGCAATCATTCCGTCGGTCGCTCCGGCGCAGAATCGTGGCCGGGCGTCGTGTCCCGCGCGACGACCCACCGACGGTGCGTCATGTCGTCCCGAAGCGCGACGCTGCAGTTATCCCAACTACAACTTCTGCACGTGCTCTCGCACACCCGTGTACGCGCCCGGTGCAGACAGCCCGTTCGACGGCATCCTTGGCGGTGGAGCGAGCGCGACGCCCGTCTGGTGGTGCTACCGATTCACGCCGAACATGGGTCCGCTCGCGCCGCCCGAATTGATCGCGTAGCGAGCGCGACGGCGAGTGCAACGCGCACGGCATCGGTTTCGCGGTACGGTCGGATTGTGGAAACCGAACCGCTGTCCGACCCCGGTGTGCCACCGCGAAAACGCCGGGCGAGACTCGCTCCCGGCGTCATTCTGCTTCTCGCCGCCGGGGGTGTGACCGTCGCGGCATATCTCGCGCTGACGGCGTCCACTCGCCGCACCGATCTCGCGGCCGCTGCGCGGTCGTTTGCGGCGTTGCGCGCGTGCCTCGTCGGCAGCGACGTCACCGCGACCACCGCCGCGGCGCGATTGCGATCGATCGAACTCGGTCTACTCGCGCGCGCAAATCCTGCGGAGCGCGACACGACGCGAACGGCTTGGATCGCACGCTGTGCGCGCCTGGCGAGTGTTCACGATCAACGACTGCTCGAGGTCGATGTCCGCGTATTCCCGCGCGCCGACGCTGCCCGGGTCGCGAGCCTGACGTTGAGCCGGTCGCTCGAACAGCGGACGGTTCCGTCGCGCGAGGCGTTCGTGGCGTGGCTCGGTGCGCACGCAGGCATTCAAGCGCTTCCACCCGACGAGCGGGTGCCGCCGCCTCCCGCCCTTGCAGAGGCCCTTGATTTGTCGCACGGCATTTTTCTCGACGCTGCGGGCCGCGGCCCGCCCCGCCTCGATCGAACGCCCGTTGCGGCGCGCGTGGTGCGACGCTGGCGGGGCAGCGCGGTGATCATCGAGTTCCCCGAGGGAAACGACCCGGCCTTCGCGTACCTCACGAGCCGGGCTCGCGGATTTCCCACGAGCGGCCTCATGGAAACCAACACGGACTTCTGGCCCGTGTCCGCTCCGATCGAGACGGCGCACGTTGTTGCGACCGTGCTCGGCGACAACACGGTCGCTGGCTATGTCGAGGGCGTTTATGCACTCGTAGCGCGCGGCCCGATGACGCCGATCGTCCGGGGACGAGTCCTTGGCGCGTGGACGCAGGCCGATGGTTCGATCATTGCGCTTCGCGCACGCGAGGGTCGAATCGAGCGCGTCGACGTGCCAATAGGCGGGACCGAGCGCGTGACCGCGCTTCAGAACGTTCGCGTCGAATTCCATCCGACCATCGCCGCCGGGCGACTCGTGTGGACCGCACCGCACGTCGATGGCACGTGGCACCTGTTCGCGCAGCCATTGACCGCCGATGTGCCGGGCGCGGCCGGCGCCGGTGCCGCTCCGCGGGTCGAGGACGCAGGCTCGCTTGGGTACATCGGTGCGGCCACCGTGCAAGGCTGCAGTGTCGCGGGGCAGATCGCGCTTCTCGCGACGCCGTGGGCGGGAGTCGCGGACGCACGCGCGGCGACTCGAATGGCCCGCACGTTGAGCGGGGCCTGGGCGCCGATCGAGACCATGCCGGACCTGCCGGGTCCGGGCGCGTTGGCCGAGCCCGTTGGATCGTTCGGATGTTGGTCCGCGCCCGGAATGATCGCGCGCGCGATTCGTGGCGGGCATCTGTCGCTGCAGTGGTGGCGATGCGCTCCGGAGCGCTGTGAAACGACACGCGCGCAGATGGAGTTCTCCCCTGCGCGCGATCCAGTCGTAGTCGTGTTCCCGCACGGTGAACGCGATCTCGTTGTGATCTGGTTCGATCGAGACGACGGCGTTCTGTGGATGCGGCGTGCGCCGCCCGATCAACTCGATGCCGCTCCCCGTGTTCCGCTGATCGATACGCGCGCGCCGGGCGAGGGCGCGACGCACGTGACGGACGTGACGTTCGGCCCCGCAGTGGCGGCGAGCGATCACGCGCTCATCGTGCTGCGTGTGGCCGCGCGTGGGGCGTCGTACGATCTGCCAATCGTAATCGACCGCGCGGGGAACGCCGTCGTTCCGCGAGACCAGTGACGTTCCGGCCGCTGGTGCACGGGCACCGTCAGCGCGAGTTCAAATCGAAGTCCACATGGTAGTGCTCGTCGTGCCGCACCCATGCACGCCACGCCACGAACGGAACACGGGCGCGAAGTTCGCCGCCGCGCGGTGTGCCAAAGAGAAGCGGTTGCAACTCGGGTGCGAAGATTACCCGGTCGATGCGGAGAGCGTGCGCGCGCGCAGCGTCGTCGAGTGCGCCTAGGTGCGCGGCCATCGAGGCAAAGTCGATCCGCAAATTTCCTTCGCGTCCGTTCGCGTCGAACTCGTGCGAATAGCCGAAGCGTCTAAACAGTCCTGTGGGTAGCTCGACCGAGCGTCCTGACGCGTCGATCACCGGAACGAAGAAATCCACGGACGACCCGTTCTGGTGCGTGCGGTGCGGTCGAATTCTCCCGCCGCCCGGCCATCCGGTCTCGCCGTACACGAACACCCGATCGGGATGTTCGCGTCGCATGCGAGCGTACGCGTCGAGCACCGCATCGCGGACTCGCCCGTGCACCGAATTGCGGCCGAGCAACGTGCCGAGATACGAGTACGCGCGGAAATTCGGGCCCGACGTCGGCAGCCGTCGGCCGTTCACGAGGCGACCGTGACTCGGGGTTCCTTCGCTGTGACTCGGGCGCTGCGTTTCGAGCGCGATCATCGCATCGTTGCCGAATCGCACGACGACGACCGCCAAGCCGATCACCACCAGCAATGTGATCAGTCGTCGCCGGCGGCGCGCCGTCACAACCCCATCACCGCCACGGGCGTGAGCCGGTCCGTCATTGTCGTGCCGTCGCCGATTTGGCCGGACTCATGTCCGCCCCAACAGCGGACCGTGTCGTCGGTCAGTCGCGCACAGGTGTGGTGGTTGCCCGCGGCGATCGAGGCGACGTTGCTAAGTCCCATCACGGCAACCGCGATGCTTCGAGGTGTGGTGGTGCCATCGCCGATTTGGCCACGGCCGTTTGCGCCCCAACAAGACACCGTCCCGTCCATCAGTCGCGCGCACGTGAATCGCCGAGTTGACCGCGGTCGTTCAAGCCCCAGCATCGAACCGTGCCGTCGGACATGCGCGCAGTCGCGAAGCTCCCCCGCCAACCGCCGACGCCGGCGCAAACTCGACTCATCGCCACCCCGAAATCGCAAGACTACCCTGCATGCGCACGGGTGTCATCGCGCGCGTCACGCGCTCGGCACAAACCGCGCGCGTTGGCCGGTCGCGGGGACGCACGTGCTCGCGCCCAGTGCGCAGCCGCCGACGCCCGCCGTGCCAGTCTGATTCTCGACGCCTACAGTGCCGCTGCGCGCGCTGCGCATGTCCTGGAAGATCAGGTCGATGGTGTTCGTCGTTTCCGTCAGCACGATTTCGAATGTCAGGTGCTCGGTGCCGACGCTCATGAAGTACGTCGCGTCCGACCACTCGACGACAAACTGTCGATTCGGCGCCGTGCCGACGGTTGCGACGCAGACGCCGGTGGCGCGCGTCATGATGTCCGTCCAGTGCGCCGCGATCAACGCGTTCGGTACCGTGACCGACGGGATCGTGCCACCGAGGCTTGCGCTGGCGACTCCGTCCATTCCGATGAATCCGTTGGATCCGACGGTGACGAGCGAAGCCGCGGGAAGATCCGTCGCCCAATAGCGAAACGCAAATGGCAGCCGTGCCGGTACCGACCCGTCGTCGATCGACACGAGCACTCGTGCCGCACCTGTTGCCGCACATGCGTCGACGAACGTCACGCTGGAGGGCGCCGGGACGAGCACGTGCCGCGTCGGTGTCACACACGCTCCGGCGAGGCACGCCTGGCCTGCCGCGCACGCAGTTCCGCACGCGCCGCAGTTGCTCGCGTCGGTCATCGTGTTGGTGCAGCGCCCCGTGCACAGCGTCGACGCGGTCGCGGGGCACGCGCACGTGCCCGCGATGCACGCGAATGTCGCCATGCACGCGGTCCCGCACGCGCCGCAGTTTGCGGGATCCGTCATCGTGTCCGAGCATACGGTGCCACACCGCGTGCTCGCCGTCGCGGGGCACGCGCACGTGCCGGCCGAGCAGGTGAACGTCGGCATGCACGCGTTGCCGCACGCGCCGCAGTGGGCGATCGATGTGTTGACGTCCACGCACGTTCCCGCGCAGACCATCGGCGTCGCCGCGGGGCACGAGCACGTCCCCGCCGTGCAGAGTCCGCCGACCGAGCAGGTGCGCGCGCAGGCACCGCAGTTTGCAGTGTTCGTCTGGAGGTCCACGCATCGCGTTCCACACAGTGTCGAACCCGCGGAACACGTGCACGCGCCCGCCACGCATGTTGCGCCAAAGCCACACGCGCGCCCACAGGCCCCGCAATTCGTGTTCGACGTCGTCAGCGCGGTTTCGCACCCGTTCGACGTCACGGCGTCGCAGTTGCCGAATCCCGCCGCACACCCCGCAATGACGCACGCTGCCGCGACGCAATTCGTGATCGTGACGTTGGGTCCGTTCGCACACGCGAGGCCACACACGCCGCAGTTCAGTCGGTCGGTCCGGACGTTCGTGCACACGCCCCCGCACAGATCCGGCAGTCCCAGCGTGCACCCGTCGACGGGTGGTCCGTCGGTGCGCGCATCCCCCGCGTCCGGAACGTCGGTTGCGTCGAGCGCGTCCATGGCACCGTCCGCGTCGCTCGCGCCGACGTCGGCAGTGCCCGTCTCACCGGCGTCCGTGAACAGGTTTGGAAGCGTCAGGACTTCGATCGCCTCGCAGCCCGACGCGCCGCACGACTGTCCCGTGGGACACATCCGTGTGGTCGCATCGGTGCAACGAAGCGCGAGAAAAACGTCGAGCACCGTGATGCGCTCCGCGGCGATCCGCACGGCGAACTGGCGCCCAAACGATTGCGCCGTGTCTCGCATCTCGGCCGTCACGGTGACGTCGACGATGCGGGAATCGCCCGGATCGCGGGGGATGACCCCGATCTCGCCCGGTAGGCGGAACGCCCCCGCCGCGACGCCGAGGATGTAGCGCTGATTGTCGATGATGGGCGCGCCACCGCGACGGACGGCCGTGACGCGGATTGCGATCAGCTCGGTCATCGCAGGGATGTCCGATCGCACGCGGATCACCAACTGCGTCGCGGGGCGAGCGGCGCAGGCGACGAGAACGAGCGAGAAAGCAGCGAGTCGCGCAAGCAAGGCGAGGGATTCTATCACGAACTCCCGCGCGCCCGAGAACTCACATCCCCCGGATCACTCGAATCCTCGCGACGACGGCGTCCGCTGCAGTCATCGTGCCCGCGGCGCCGGTCGATAGGAACGCGTCGGACACAGGCTGACCAAGGTCCGTGAGCATGCGCGTGTACTGAGGCGCGCCCGGGCTCGCGGCGCCCATGGCGTTGCTGTTCATGATCAGCAGCACGGTGTTCGTCGCGCGCATCGCCGCGAGGACATCGGGCCAGATCGCGGGCGCGGGACTGATGCCCACGTACGGCGAGAGTAAGGCCATCGCGGACGCCGGATCCGGCCCGTTGTGGAATTGGTCGTCGGTGAACAGCACGATCACGCGCCGTGCCCCGGCACGCCAGCAGCCTCCCGCCGCACGTCCCGCAGAACACGTCAGCGCGAGACTCGTCGGGTGGATCGGACGTCCCGAGAGCGTCGCGAGGGCCTCGACCATGCCGTCGGCCGCGTCGCCGCCCATCATCGGCGGAAACGAGCCGATCGCCGTGTTGATCGTTGCGGCGGCTGTTCCCGGTTCCGTGGCGCCCTGGAACGGACGATCGGTCGGAGCGCCGTACGGCGACACCGGGAACTCGCACGTGTAGGAAACGCCTACGTTCAGGTCGGCGAGCGCGAGGAGCGGTGCGACGAGACGAGTTTGGAGCGCCGAAACCGCCGCGGTGAGCAGCGGGACATTCGATCCGGTCACGTCGAGCAGCACGGTCACGTCGACAGGGGAGAACGCGCGACACACACCGCTCAGGCACATCTGGCCCATCGGACACGCGTTGCCGCAGGCGCCGCAGTGCATCATCGACGTTCGAACGTCCGTCTCGCAGCCGTTCATCGTGTCGCCATCGCAATCGCCCAGGCCCGGCATGCAGCCCACGCCGCACACACCCGCCGAACACGTCGCCGCAGTGCCCGGAGCCGTGGGGACCATGCACGCAGTCGCGCACGCGCCGCAGTTGGCCGGGTCGGTCATGGTATTCGCGCACGCCGTTCCGCACACGGTCGGCGCGGTCGCCGGGCAAGCGCACGCGCCCATCACGCACGCGAACGTCGGCATACACCGAGCGCCGCACGCGCCGCAGTGACTCGTGTTCGTCTGTGTGTCCACGCAGGTGCCGGTGCACACCGTCGGCGATGCCATCGGGCACGCACATGTCCCGGCCGTACACGTTGCGCCCATCGCGCACACGGTTCCGCAGGTGCCGCAATTCGCGTTGTCGGTCCGCGTGTCGACACAGCGCGCCGGCGCGCCGCAACCCGTCTGACCCGCGGGGCACCCGCACACGCCCACCGTGCAGATCGCCCCGACACCGCAAGGACGTCCGCAGCCGCCGCAGTGGAGTGTCGAGGTCGACGTCGAGATTTCGCATCCATTGACTCGCGACGCGTCGCAATCGCCGAACCCTGCGTTGCATCGAATGTTCGTGCACACCGAGCCAGCACAATCGGCCGCCATGACGTTCGCGCGCGCGAGACAGTTGATGCCGCACGCGCCGCAATTCGCGCGGTCGATCGAGACGTTCGTGCAGACACCGCCGCACGCCGCGGGCGTCGCGGGAGGACACACATCCGCCGGGCGCACGTCGACTCGCACGTCCGTGGGAACATCCGCCGCGTCGCGTGCGTCGAACGCATCCATCGCCGCATCGGTGCCAGTGTCCGTCGCGGAGTCGAGGCCGTCGGTGACCGCGTCGCCACCGTTGCCCGCGTCCACGACGAGATCGGGCAATCCCCGGATCTCGATCGGCTCGCACCCGCTCGCTCCGCAAGCTTGGCCCGGGGGGCACACTCGCGCCGTGGCGTCGATGCATCGTCGCGCGAGAAATACGTCCAGCACCGTCACGCGCTCCCGCGCAATCGAGACGGTGTATTCACGACTGAACGTCATCGCTGGATCGTTCAGCTCGGCGGTCACGGTCACGTCGACGGCACGCGTGTCGTTCGGATCGCGCGGAATCAAGCCGATCTCGCCGGGCAGTCGGAACATCCCAGTGCCCACACCCAGCGCATAGCGTTGGTTGTCCAAGATCGGCGCGCCGCGCTGGCGGACCGCGCTCACACGCACCGCCAGGAGTTCCGTGAACTGCGGGATGTCCGAGCGGATGCGGATCACGAGTTGCGTGTTCGGGCGTGTCGCGCACGCCGTGACGACGATGGCCCCCGCGAGGAGCAGCGCTCGCAATCGCACGGAAAGCATCGCCGAAGAATGCCCCCGAAACTTCGGCGCGTCACCCAGCCCGTGCATGCCGCGTGTAAACCAAACGTGCATGGCCTACCGAACCGGGCACATCGCCATGCCCTCACAGATGTTTCCCCACGGTGCGGCGTAGGGCGGCGCAGTTCGTCCACCGGTCAGGAGCAACACCGTCGTGAGCACCGCACCCACGACGACGACACCGCCGCCAACGCTCGCCCCGAGGATCAATCCTGTCGGACTCGCTGCCGTCAGCGAAGCGTCGATGCGCACGAGTCCTCCGGCGTCGACTCGCACGCTGCGCCGGTACTCGCGATAGCCCGGCGCGCGAATTTCTACGACGTGCTCGCCGGGAGTCACCTCGACCTCGACGGCCCCCGATCCTGCGGTGCGACCATCGATCGACACGACGCCGTTTGCGACGGACGGTTCGACACGAAGACGCGCGACACGGGGCAGGGGCGTGAGTCGCACTTCGGTCGTGAGGGCATCGCCCGCGCGCAACGTCAGCTCGCGGCGATCGGGGCGATAGTCGGGCGCGGTGATTTCTACGACGTGACGGCCGGGATCGAGTTGGATCGCCTCGCTCGTGACCGTCCGGGTGCGACCGTCGATCGCGACCGTCGCGGTGGCAGGCTCGATCCGAAGCGTGACGCGTGCGAGGGACTGCCGCATGCGCTCGAGTTCCTCGCGAATCGCGGCGAGGCGTCGCTCGTCGGCGCGTGGGTCGGGCTGTGCCAGGTAGCGTTCGAACGACTGGATCGCGTCCACGTAGCGACCCAGTCCGCGGTACGCGAGCCCCACGTTGTACGAGACGATCGGCACCGCGCGGAGACGCAGAGACTCTTCGAACGCCAGCGCGGCGTCGCCGAACCGATTCTGCTGGAGCGCTTCCATCCCGCGTTCGAACGACTGGCGCGCTGCGTCTCCTCCCGCGGGGGGCGGCGTCGCGGGGGTTGCAGGCGTGGCGGTCGTCGCGGTCGCTGCAGGTGGCGACTGTGCACCCGCATCGAGCGCACCGAGTCCGACGGCGAGGCCGAGCACGAGCGCGCACACGAGGCGACCGACGTGAGTGCACCGAGGAGCGCGAAGTCGAATATCCAAGGAGGCCATAGGTCGGGGCAGTGTACGGACATTGCGGGTCGCGCGTAAGAGGGGAGTGGTGGGCGTCGCCAATCAGGGTCGCGGGCATACGAAGAGCGGCGTTCGCACGACGACCGGGCCGTTCGCGGGCGCGGGAAATGTCAATCGGCGGAACATGTTTGCGTAGCACGACGCCGGATCTGTCCCGCCAAGTTCGTGATGCGCGACGGCCGCGCTCGGCACGGTCCCGTCACGGCCGACAGTGAATTGCACGATGACCAGGCCCGCAACGGCGGGGTTGACCATCGCCGCCCGTTCGCCGCAGAACTGGAGTTGGCCGCCGGCGCGGCGCTCGACGCGACGGATGACGTCCAACGAATATCCCGGATCGTTCGTCTCGGCCGTGCCGAGCCACACTGGCAGCCGCGTCGGAACGACCGATCGGCCGGGGCGCCGCAACCAACCCGAACCGTAACCCGGGTTGCGGGTGCTGCCGTACCCTCCGCGTGACACACCTTCTACGTGCCAGACGCCGCGGCAGTACGCGCGCGCCTGAGCGCGTAGTCGGGCGAGTGCGGCGACACCGGGCATCGGTGGCAGCGGCCGGGGCGGGAAAGGTTGCGCCGCGACGGGTTGCACGGGACGCGGTGCGGCGACTGCAGGCGACGACGCGGCCGTCGCGGCGTCCATCGAGGAATCTTGCGCCGTGTGGTTTGGAGTCGTCGTGCTCGCGTCGCGGCCGGCGGGCGTGCCCGCGTGTGCCAGGGAGCAGCCGGCGGCGAGCGGATACCCGATCGTCATCAAGACCGAGACAGCCATTCGATTGAACATCGCGCCCCGAGTGTAGTTCATCGTCGCTCCAGTGGCTGAGAGGGACGGAACTGCCCCGCTGAATTACGTGCCGGGCTCGCGCGAGTGAGATGCGCCGGTGACGCGAGACTTGCAGGTACGGCGCGGCGTTGCTAGGAATGCGGTTCCCCGTGTTCTTCGATCCGCGTTCCATTCGTCTATTCGTCGCCTTGTGCGCCCTCGTGGCCGTCGTTGCCGCACCTTCACCGGGGCACGCACGAGCCGACGCGCACCGCAGCACGCTCGTCACGATACAGCGGGGCGAGTCGGGACAGCATCATCCGTGCCCCCCGGTCGACCGGGACTCGCGTTCAGACGTCGACATCGACGGCCATACCGACGATCGCGACGATCCGGATTCTGCCGACGATTGGGCGCTTGCACAGCAGGCCGGCGCCCACGCCGCGACCGCCTCGGCTTGGCCACTCCGCCATCCGCGCACGATCGAACGGCCGCCGTCGTTTCCCACCTGCGACCGAGAGACGCCGCCGCCTCGACGCTGAGCGTCGGAGATTTGCGTGGGCCGGTTGGCTGCGTGCACGCCACGAGGGCGTGGCGCGTCGCACAACGCAGCCCGCATGTTCGCCGTGGACGGACCACGTTCGCGGCGCGAAGGAGATGGGACGATGACGTTGGCCGGACGGCTGGCGACGGTCGTGTCGGTTGCAATCATCGCAGCCGCGCGTTCGGCGCCGGCGCAAACGAATGCAACTTGGACCGACGCTCGGGTCGTCGCCAGGGCGCTCGAACACTCGCCGCGCGTGCAAACCGCGTGGAGCGCCGTGGCGACGAGCATCGCGCTGAGAACGTTTGCCCACGCGCCGATCATCGGCAATCCGAGCATTGGCATCCGCGCGATGTTCGGCGTGCCCGACCGGCAGGCCGCGATTTACGGTCTGTTCCTCGGGATTCCGCTCGACGTGTCGGGACGCAACGGCGCGTGGAATCGTGAGAGTCGCGCGGCCGTCGAGCACGCCGAGGCGGATCTCGCGGTCGCGCGCAACGAGGCCCGGTCGGCCGCGCGCGAGGCGTACGCGGACGTCGCGATGGCCGACGAGCACGTTCGCGTGCAGTTGGCGCGCGTTGCGAACTCACGCGAGACGCTGGGGCGGCAGACCGCGCGATTCCAGGCGCAGGCCGCGACGACGCTGGACATCGCGCTTGCGACCCGGGAGCTGGCGGAGTCCGAGGCGGACCTCGCCGCTGCGCGACGCGAGCGCATCGACGCCGTCGGGAGGTTCCGAGAATTGCTCGATCTGGCGCCGAACGCTGCCGTCGCCGTCGAGCCGTTGCCGCCGCTCGCGATGCCGCCGGGATTGTCCCGGGAGGCCGCCGTGGAGCGCGCCGTGCGACAGCGACGCGAGGCCGTCTCGTGGCAGACGACGGCGTCGCGGTTTCGGCTCTCGACCGACCGCTTGCGGGCGGAGACGGTCGCGCCCGTCGTTTTCGGCGCGGAATTCGAGTGGCAGTCGTACAACCAGGCGACCGTGGGTGCGTCGCTTCAGTGGGCGCTGCCCATCGTGCAGACCGGAGCGCCCGATCGAGCGTTCGCAACGGCCCAGGGCGTTGCGGCACAGGCGCAGTCGGATCTCACGGCGAGGTCGATCGCGCGGGAAGCCGGGGCGGCATGGGACGGGCTGCAAGCGCGGCTCGAGGAATTGCAACACTTGCGGGACGAAGCGGTTCCGTCGGCCGAGCGCTCGCTCGCGCTCACCGAGGTGCTGCACGGTTCGGGCGCGGTGGATTACTTCCGCGTCCTACTCGCGCGGCGCGACGTCTTCGCGCTGCGATCCCGCCTCGTGCAAGCACAGCGCGAAGCGTGGCGCGCTCGCGTGGCGCTCGACCGGGCCCTCGGCGGCGAAGGGGTGTCGCGTTGAAGCGCTCCGTCGCCCTGGTCGCGGTCGTTGGCGTGCTGGCGGTCGTGGCGTTCTCCGTCGGGCGGACGACCGCGCCGCGCGCGGACCGCGCGGGGGCGGCGAGGCGACCGGACGTTCGCGCAGACAATCACGATCGCATTCACATCACGGCGGGACTCGCGGAGCGTGCGGGCGTTCGTGTGGCGACGATCGAGCGGCGACAGATGTCTCCGTCGCTGCAGCTCGTCGGTTCGGTCGAGTTCGACGCCGACCGCGTCGCAGACGTCGGCGGACGGATCGCCGGGCGGATCACGCGCATGTTCGTCACGCCTGGAATGGACATTCGCGCCGGCGCACCGCTCGCCGAGATCGAGAGCGCGTCGCTCGGCGATGCGATCGCCACGTACCTATCGAGTCGCGCAAACCTCATTGCCGCCCGCGCGAACCTGAACCGCGAGCTTGCGCTGCACCGGCAGCAGCTCACGACTGCTGCGGCACTCGAGGCGTCCCGCGCGCGGGCCCAAGCGCTGGAAGCCGAAGTGCGCGGCGCGGAGCAACGACTGCTCGCAATGGGTGCCGAGCCACGGGAGATCCGCGGGTACACGGGGGCGTCGCGCGATCGGCACGTGACGTTGCGCGCGCCGATCAGCGGACGAGTGATCACTCGACAAGCCGTGCTCGGCCAGGTGGTCGAGGCGACGAGCACCGTCATGCGGATCGCGGATCTCGCAGAACTGTGGGTGCAGTTGGACTTGTTCGAGCGCGACCTTGCGCGCGTGCGCATCGGCGACCGCGCCGAGATCAGTTCGGAGACGTACCCCGGTCGACTGTTTCACGGGGTCGTAAGCCACTTGGACTCGACGATCGATTTGCGCACGCGTACCGCGCGCGTGCGCATCGAAGTGGACAACACGGACCTCGTGTTGCGACCCGGGCAGTTCGTGACGGCCCGCGTGCAGGTGTCGGGGACGTCGCACACGTCGCTCTCCATTCCGCGCAGTGCGCTCGTCCAGCTCGAGGGGCGCGACACCGTGTTCGTGCGGGTCGCGCCCGAAGAATACGAACCGCGGGACGTGCAGCTCGGTGTGGCCGAAGGAGAGACCGTGGAGGTCGTTCGAGGACTCGAGAACGGTGATTCGCTGGTGATCGAAGGAGCGTTCGCGCTCAAGAGCGAGCTGCAGAGGTAGCGCCGGGATGCTCGACGCGGTCATTGTCCGGTCTCACCCTGCGTCCGCGCCCGGAGCGTCGTCGCGAAGCGCGCCCGGGGCGTTCGACGCGGAGCGCGTCTCCGGCCCGGGCTGTGGTTTGGAGTGCGGCCTCGCTTCGCGAGGACGCCACACGCGGCGTCCGCCGCTTCGGCGGCCGCTACAAGCCAAAGCCCGAGCCGGAGCCGCTGCGAAGCGGCGATCGCCTCGGGCGTGGACGCGGGGGTGGGCGTAGTGCTCGACGCGGTCATTGCGTTCTCCGTCCGGTGGCGATTCGCCGTGCTCTTCGTCGCGGCAGCGACGCTGGCGGCGGGCATCATTGGCGTGCAGCGGCTGCCGATCGACGCCGTGCCCGACGTGACGAACGTGCAAGTGCAGGTCCTCACGGACTCGCCCGGTCTCTCGGCGGAGGAAGTCGAGCAATACGTCACGTTCCCGGTCGAGACGGGACTCAATGGGCTGCCGGAGCTGGAAGAGATTCGCTCGGTGACGCGCGCCGGGCTGTCGGCCGTCACCGTGATCTTCCACGACCATGTCGACGTGTGGTTCGCGCGCCAACTCGTGATGGAGCGGCTTCGCGAAATCGAAGCGAACATTCCGTCGCAATTCGGCCGTCCCGAACTCGCGCCCGTGTCGACCGGGCTCGGAGAGATCTACCAGTTCGTCGTGCGCAGCGATCGGCACTCACCGATGCAACTGCGAACGATGCTGCAATGGCAGATCGGGCCGCGGCTTCGGCAAGTGCCCGGCGTGATCGAGGTGAACGCGCTCGGCGGCGCTTCGCAGGAGTTTCAGGTCGTGATCGAGCCGCGGAGGCTCACGGCGTTTCACGTGTCGCTCGGGCAGGTGCTGCGTGCGCTGCAGCAGAACAACGCGAACGTCGGCGGTGGGTACGTCGAGCGCGGCGCGGAGCAGTTCGTCATCCGCGGCGAGGGACAACTTCGCACGGTGGACGACATACGGAACGTAGTCGTCGCAACGGATTCCGACGGAACGCCCGTGCGCGTCCAAAACCTCGGCGACGTGCGCATCGGTGCAGCGCTGCCGCAGGGGGTCGTCACGCAGGACGGGCGCGGCGAAGTGGTCAGCGGCATCGTGATGATGCTCATCGGGCAGAACTCGCGCGACGTCGTGCACCGCGTGCACCGACGCATCGACGAGATCCGGCGCGAACTTCCCGCCGGCGTTCGCATCGAGATGGTGTACGACCGCGCGAGTTTCATCGATCGCACGCTGCGCACCGTCGGCAAGAACCTCGCGGAGGGAGCGTTCCTCGTCGGACTCGTACTTCTCGTGCTGCTCGGGACTCTCCGGGGAAGTCTGTTCGTCACGCTTGGCATCCCGTTCGCGATGGGAGTCGCGGTGCTCGGGATGATCCGCTTGCGGATCACGGGCAGCTTGATGTCGCTGGGCGCCATCGATTTCGGACTGCTCGTCGATGGACCGATCGTGCTGCTCGAGGCGGTGCTCGCACGGCTCGCGCTTGCCGACTTCACGGAGCAGAACCGTCTCGCGGTGATCGAGGGCGCGATGAAACGCGTCGCGCGGCCCGTGATGTTCTCGGTCGCGATCATCCTGCTCGTGTACCTCCCGCTGCTCACGCTCGAGGGCGTCGAGGGCAAGATGTTCCGCCCGATGGCGATCACGATGGCCCTCGCGCTCGGTGGCGCGCTCGTGTTCTCCCTCGTAGTGTTTCCGGCAGGCGCCGCGGTCCTGCTTCGGCCGCCGAAGAAAGCACACAGCGGATGGTTGTCGCGCCTGGAGAAGCCGTACGCAGCGCTCGTCGGGTGGGCGGTTGCGCAGCGGACGGTTCTGATCGTCGTTGCCGTCGCCGCGCTGATCGCCGTGGTTCCCGTCGCGATGAAGCTCGGTGCGGACTTCGTCCCGCGCATCGACGAAGGGGACATCGTCGTTGCGGCGCGACGGTTGCCGAGCGTTGGCTTCAGCGAAGCTCGACGCCTTGACCTGGCGACCGAGAACGTCATCCGGCGTTTCCCCGAAGTCGTCACGGTCCTCGGGATGACGGGCCGCGCGGAGGTCGCGACCGATCCCGTCGGGATGGAGAACACGGACTATCTCGTGCGCCTGCGTCCGCCGGAGCAGTGGCGCACTGCGCACGACATCGACTCCCTCGGCGAACTGATGAAACGCGCGATCGAAAGCGAGGTGCCCTCGACGTTCGTTTCGATCTCGCAGCCGATCGAGGACCGAACCAACGAATTGATTTCGGGCTCGCGGGCCGACGTGGCCATTCACCTGTTCGGCGAGAACCTGCGCACGATGACCGACGTGGCCAATCGCATTGGCCGCGTCGTACGGCGAGTTCAGGGCGCCGGCGACGTTCGTGTCGAGCGAGCGCTCGGGCTGCCGATGCTGCAGGTGCGCCCCGATCGCGCTCGGCTCGCGCGGTACGGAATCGCGATGGACGACGCGCTCGCCGCGGTGGAAGCGTCCCGGATCGGGCGACCCGTCGGCGTGATCTTCGAGGGCCCCCGACGTTTCGAACTGCGGGTGATGCTGCCGCCGATGGACTTGCGCCCAGAGGGATTCGGCGCGCTGCCGATCGGTACGGCGAGCGGCGAACTCGTGCCGCTCGCGCTGGTTGCGGACATTCGTGAGGAAGAGGGACCGGCGCAGATCAGTCGCGAAGGCATGCGTCGCCGAATGCGGATCGAGGTGAACATCCGCGGACGAGACCTCGTGAGCTTCGTGTCGGACGCACGTGCGGCGGTGGCTCGGGAAGTACGCCTGCCGGAGGGCTACTCACTCGAGTGGGGTGGGCAGTTCGAGAACTTCCGCCGGGCGAGCGAGCGCCTTGGCGTGGTCGTGCCGATCGCGCTCGGGATCATCTTCGCGATGTTATTTCTCATGTTCGGCGACTGGCGGTACGTCGTGGCCGTGTTCACCGGCGTGCCGTTCGCGTTGCTGGGCGGCATTCTGGCGCTCAAAGCGCGCGCGATGCCGTTCAGCATTCCCGCGGCCGTCGGGTTCATCGCGCTCTGCGGCATCGCGGTGCTCAACGGTGTGGTCATGGGCAGCGAAGTGAAACGCCGGATCGACGAGGGAGCAGACCCCGAGTCCGCGATCCCTACGGCAGCGGCGACGGTGATGCGTGCACTGATTCTCACGACGGCGGTTGCGGCACTGGGGTTTGCGCCGATGGCTGTGTCCAGTACCGCGGGCAGTGAAGTGCAGCGGCCGCTCGCGACCGTGGTCATCGGCGGACTCGTGTCGTCCAGCGTGCTCAGTGCGGTGCTCCTGCCCGCGATGCTCGCGGTGTTCGTCGGGCGAAAAGCCAAGGCGCGCGGCCCCCGTCTCCGCCCGTCGCCGAGCGAGCCTCCTCCGAACCCGCCGGGCGACGAGGCCGGCGAGGGGTAGCGAGTGAAGCGAACCGCGGCGTGGAGGCGCTATGCGGTGAGGTCGGGTTCGACGAACATCCACTTTGCGTCGGGCTGACGAGTGCGCACGCGCGCCTCGAATTCGTCGATCGCCCGTGCGACTTGTTCGGACGAGAGGTCCGGCGAAAACCGGGACATCGCCGCGACGATACGGCGACGGTCGAGGCCGGAGAAGGCGAGAGTGCGTGTCGCGCTGCTGAAGTGCGGGCACGATTGGACGACGGCCGCCATTCACTCCGTGTCCTCGTTGGTCTACGATGGGCCATGCGAACTCTTGCGGCGATCGTAGCAACAGCGTTTCTCACGATCAGTTGCGCGGACGATGCCGTCGGAGGAGACGGCCGAGCCCGCAACGACGGCATGTCGACGGGTGACGGAGCGTTCATCGACGATCTCGCGAATGGCGACGGCGCAGCGGATCCAGACGGCACGCTCAACGACGATGCCAACGGAGATGGGTCCTCCGGCGACGGTGCGGGCGGCGACGGTGGGCCGCCGCTGTGCACGATCACGCCGACGCGCGAGGCCTTCATGAATCCCGCGCTCAGCTTGCACTGGCGCGCGAATACGCCCGGCATGGCGTTCCCGAACGTCGATCAAGTTTGCTCGACGCCGGCCGTCGCGAACATCGTCGTGGAACCGCCCGACGCCCCGCAGGTGCCGGAAATTGCGTTCGTCACGTTCGACTGCGCAAACGGCTATCAGAACGCAGTCCTCCGCGTGATCTCGGGCAATGCGCCGTATCGACTTCTCTGGTCGAGCAACGGTTCGCCGGCGCCCAACACGGCCGGCACCTCGATCCTTCGTTGGGATGGCCATGTGGCGATTGGTGACCTGGACGGAGACTTGTCGAACGGCCTCGAACTCGTCGCCGTGACGTCGACGACGGGCTTTGGCCTGGTCGCATTTCATGGCGACGGCATGCGGTACTGGCTGTCGTCGGGAATGAGCACGTTGCCCGGTCCCAATCCGTCCGTGAACATCGCCGATCTCGATGGCGATGGCGTCCCCGAGGTCATCGCGGGCGCGACGGTGTTCAACGGTCGAACGGGTGTCATGCGGTGGCAAGGCACGGGATCGGCGGGCGTGAACGGGCAGGGTCCGTTGAGTGTCGTCGCGAACCTGGATGACGACGCCACCCTCGAAGTGATCGCGGGCGGAACGGTGTACGAAGCGAACGGCACGATCCGCTTCGCCGCCCCGGGACAGGGATTCTCCGCGGTGGGCGACCTGCTCGACGCGGCGAACCGTTCGGGTCACGACGGCATCGCCGAGGTCGTTCGCGTGATCGCGGGGCGCGTGGAGATTCTCGACCGCCGAACCGGCGCGGTGCGGTGGCAGCAAGCCATCCCCACGACGACGCTTGGCGGCGCGCCGACGGTGGCCGACTTCGACGGCGATGGCGAATCCGAGATCGGCGTCGCGGGCGCGTTGCGATATGCCGTCATCGATCCCGGGTGCACGGCGGCGGGGGGAGGCTGCCAGGCCGCGGGGATTCGCTGGACGGCCGTGACCGAAGACAGTTCGAGCGAGGTCACGTCGAGCACGGTGTTCGACTTCAACGGCGATGGCGCGAGCGAGGTCGTCTACAACGACGAAGAGCAGTTCTTCGTGCTCGACGGCCGCACGGGCATGGTGCTCTACCGAAACTGGAACCCATCGCAGACGCGCACGGAGCAAGCGGTGGTCGCCGACGTCGATGGCAACGGCCAGGCCGACATCGTCTTCGGCGCGAACCAGTGCGCTGCCTTCGCGGGCAACACGATTCCCGCCGCGCTTCAGGCGACCGAGCGCGTTCCGGGCCTGGAAATCTGGTCGGGTGGCGCGTCGGTTTGGTCCGGCGCACGGCGCATCTGGAACGAGCATGGCTATCACATCGACAACCTGACCGACGACGGTCTGGTTCCGCGGCGCGAGCCAGCGTCGTGGCGAACGCACAACACGTTCCGACTGAACCGCGCGCGCGACCGGATCCAACTCGCGCCCGACCTGCGCGGCCGGCCCGACGTCTCCGACTGCACGTCCATGGTCGCGCACGCGTGTGTTACGGTGACCAACGGCGGCAGTGCCAACGCGCGCACGGTGAGCGTGGGCGTCTACGATCGCGATCCGGCGATGGGCGGCATGCGAATCGGTACTGCGACGACGATGGGCGCGCTCGCGCCAGGCGCTTCCGAGCGAGTGTGTGTGACCGTGCCGGCGACGGGCATGACCCGCGAGTACTACGTTCGAGTCGACGATGACAACGCCAACGCCGAGTGCGCGGAGGGCAACAACGTTCTCATGGTCACGGTGCCGTGCGGGCCGGGGTAGCCCCGAATCATCCGGGAGTTAACTTCTTAACTATTTAACTTTTGGCGGCGCGGTCGGCGGCGCCATCACTGCCGCTCGCGTTCCCCGCCCGCACTCCAGTTTCCTCCGCACGCTCTCGAACGTCAGCGCTCTGCGCCGTCGCGCCCACCCGCTGCGTCCCCACGCCTACGCGGACCCGTGCAGCGACGATGCCGCGCTCGATTGCGGCCGTCAGCGCGGCGGGATCCTCGGCGCCGAGCCAGATGCGTTTCGACTTTCCGTCCGCTTGCGTCCACCGCACTTCGCACAGAACTCGGCGACGGATCGCTCCTTCCGGTTCGCCCGCGATGGCGATATCATGCCGTCGCTCGGCCGTGGCCCGGGCGTGGGAGTAGACTTCATGTCGCGTTTCCGACCGAGTAGATCCGCCCCGTGGATCGTGATCGTGCTGACGGCGCTCAACGCCTGCGGTCCCGAGGCCGTGATCGGCGACGGCGCCGTGATGGAAGACGACGCGAGCGTCGATTCTGGATCCGCCGCGGATGACGTCATCCCTCCCTCCGACAACGGCATGACCGTGATGGACACGGGCCCGCGGCCCGACGTCGTCATCGCGCCCGATGTGGTCGCTCCGCGCGACGTCGTGGCGCCGCGCGACGTCGTCACGCCGCCCGTGGACGCCGGCGGGCCGCCCGGAAACCCAGCACTGGAAGACGCGATTCTGGTCATCGTGAATCGTAACCGGGCCATGGGTTGGACATGCGGTGGCCGTGCGTACCCCGCCGTGGGCCCGCTCGTCATGAATCCGCTGTTGCAACTTGCCGCGCGCCGCCACTCGCTGGACATGGCCACGCGGAACTTCTTCGCGCACAACACGCCCGAGGGGCTCACGCCGTTCCAACGCGTTGCGGCCACGGGCTACGTCGGATCGCCCGTGGGCGAGAATATCGCGGCGGGGAACGCAACGGCCGCAGCGACGATGACCCAGTGGATGAATAGCGCGGGGCACTGCACGAACATCATGAATGGCGCATACCGGTCCATCGGCGTCGGCTACGCGTACAACGCGGCGTCGACGTATCGGCACTACTGGACGCAGAACTTTGGCGGACGCTGACGCGCACTCACGGTACGACGAATTGCGCGACGAATGACGGCGAGCCCGGCGCGCAGTCGCCGCGTTGCTCCCGCGAACGGCTTCCCGAGTGCGTCGCTTGCACGGCGCCGCGGACTTCGACGGTAAACGTCGTCGGCGCGCGAACCGAGAACGGGTTTGCGCAGATGACGTACGTTCCGCGCGGCGGTGCCGCGGTCCAGAAAATGTTCTCGGGGCCGGTGCCGGACGTGTCGTCGCGGTCGAGTCGCCCGCCGTCGGCGTTTCGATTGCCGTAGTAGATGTGCGCGCCGCCGGGGGTCATGACGTGCAGGTCCATGTCGCCTGGTAGACTCCACGTCATCGTGACTCGCAACATGCCAGTGCCGATGCATGTACCGTTGGTGCACGACTGTCCAGGCTGACACGGGGGCTCGCAGACTGGCACGCAGCGCGCACCATCCCACGCCGTCGCGCCGGAACACGCTCCGCAGCGACTCGAGCCGGAATCCCACACCGGCGTCTGCGCGGGGCAAACGCAGCGGCCCGACACGAGTATTCTGCGCCCCGAGCATTGGCATGTTGCGCCGGTCAAGCTCGCGCCTTCGGGACAGCCGCACGCGGTCCCGTCCCACTGTTGACCGGGCGCGCAAGGCTCGCACATCCGTCGCGCCACGTTCCACGCGGGGCGCGACGGGGGGCAGTCGCATCGATCGTTCTGCGAATTGAACACCGTTCCTCCCACGCACGGCGACGCAATGCATCGACGCTGCCGCTGCGACCACAGCTGGGCTCCCGGACACACGCACGTCTGGCGTGCCGCGTCGAACATCGTCCCGCCCGTGCACGTGTCCCGAACGCACCGCCGTGTCGCGGCGTCCCAGCTCAGGCCTGCGCGGCATTCGCAGCGCGGGTTGCCACCCGACGTCACGAACACCATGTCCGGCGGACATACGCCAGCCGCGGGCGGCGCATTGCAATCGGCCGAGAATCTGACCGCGGCGCCGCCGCAGGTCGACTCTTGATTGACGAACACGCAGCGTCCGTTGGCGCGGCACCAGCTGCAGCCGGAGTTCCGCGCACAGCTCGCGCAGTCGCGAAATGTCGGGCAATCACTCGTCGCGCAATCGAAGTCGTGCCAGGCCCAGCCCGCCGAACACTGTTGCTGTTCGTTCTGGTGTAGGCACACGTGGGTTGCCGAGCACCAGCCGCACTCGGGCCGGGCCGTGCACGTGGCGCAATTGGTTTGTGCTGCGCAACCCGTCGGGCTCGCAACCGGTCGGCAGGACGCCGGTGTCGGGGCGAGCCCGCTCGCACAACTGTTGTCGAACACGGAGATGCACGAGGACGTCGTGAGACACCAGTTGCAGCTGATTCTGGCTGCACACGTGGCGCAATCGGTCCATTGGGCGCATCGACTTCGCGGTTGTGACAAACGTTGGTCCCCACGGGGAGAGTGCATCCGAGCGTCGCGCTCGGAACGGGGTGATCGATCTTGCCGGTGGGCACGATGCACGATGGAGTGCGTCGCCGGTGACGGGACAGCGATGCAGTGTGTGGCGATGATTCCACACACCACGACGAACGCCGAACGCCGCGGTCGCGTCATGGAAAGTGTTCCCGCACCGGAGTCTCGTTCACTCGCCACGCGGCCACGAATTCCAAACTCGCCTAAAAGAAGCGTCCGCCGACGAAGTACGTGCCGTCGAGGGGATTCCAGCCGACGATCGGTTGTACCGGCGCGACAGGCACGCGTACAAAAGCGGTTAATATGACTCCAATGGTGGCAGTCAGAAGTCCGGTGGGCAGGACGATCGAACCGACCAGATCGAACGTCCGGATGGAGCGGGCAGTCGTTCCGGCGTTGGATGGGCAGGTCGCCGACGTGCACAATCGGCGGAGCGTTCCGTAGTTCGTGTCATTGACGATGAGAATCACTGTAGCGGCGATGGTGGCCGCTGCGCCGACTCCGATGAGCGTCGGACCGATCGGGCCGATGGCCGTCGGTGCTGTCGGCGGCGCCACGCCTGCAGTGCCGCCGAGATTGCTCGAACCGTCGAGGCCGCCTGGCGGAGGTTGGACGGGCGCCGGCGTAACGCAGTCATCCCCCTGGGCCACGAGTCCCGCCGGGCACGTCGGGATTCCAATGCATGCACTCGCCCCAGCCGACCACGCCTGATCCGGCCAGCAGCAATGGCCCGCCGTGAGTGGCGACTGCTCCTGTCCATTCGCACAAGTCCCCGGTGGCGGCGGCGGTGGCGGGGGTGGCGGGGGCGGCGGAACCGTCGGCGCTGCGTCTGCTGCACACGCTTCGCCCGCGGCGTGAGTTCCGGGCGGGCACGCAGAGGGCACACCGCGGCACGCCCCCGAAGGAGCGACCTGCCCGGACCAGCAGCACAGCACGCCGTCGGTCATGCGTGTCTGACCGTCGGGGCACGGCGTGAGGTCGCAGGACTCACCCGCCGAGTTCACTGCGAACCCCGGCGGGCAACTCGACGGGATCCCGCGGCAGCGATCGCCACCCCACACCTGACCGGCCCAGCAGCATCGGCCGGACGTGTCGGCCGAGCGTGCCTGTCCACGACTGCAACCGACCGACGGATCCGCTTGATTGGCCACAAAGCCAACGGCTGTGGTGGGCGGCGTGATGCAGCAACCCCGCGAATCCCGCACCTCGCCGGGCATGCAGACGCCACGACAAGCCTGCGCGCGCCCTTCGCCGGCAGCGGCGAGCGACGCCATTCCGATCGCAAGCGTGATGGCATGAAGTCGATGTCTCATGGCGTCACCACTCAATCTATTCCACACACCGCGACGGGAGCGGACGGAGTCCCGCGGCATCATAGATGCGAATCGGCAAGACGCCCGAAATCCCGTACCCGCGGCACGGTGGCGCGTCGGAGCAGGTCAGTTGCTCGGTTGCGCCGCCGAGGGCTCGGTTCTCCGTCGCCCCCGCGAGGGCACGATTTTCCGTCGCACCGCCCAACGCGCGGTTTTCGGTCGCGCCGCCGAGGTTGCGATTCTCGGTCGCGCCGGCCAACGCTCGATTCTCCGTGGCACCGCCGAGATTGCGGTTCTCCGTGGCGCCGCCGAGGGCACGATTTTCCGTCGCACCGCCCAGCGCGCGATTTTCGGTCGCGCCGCCGAGGTTGCGATTCTCGGTCGCGCCGGCCAACGCTCGATTCTCCGTGGCGCCGCCGAGATTGCGGTTCTCCGTGGCGCCCGCCAACGCGCGGTTCTCGACACCGCCGCCAAGCGATCGACCTTCGCAGCCGCACACCAACACATCATTGCCCGCGAGAATGAGCGCGACGGATCCGTTTTCTTGGTAAAGCCTCGGGAACGACGACGGATCGTCCGCGCGACCCACGACGCGACACGGGTTGCGCTGCGCGGACGGTTGCGGCGCCGGCCGCGCTTGCGGGCTCGAACACCCGAGTTCGATCCACAGAACCGTCGGGCACACGACGAGCGCGCCGCTGACTGCAACGAGCAACGCCACCGCAGGCGAGCGCCGCAGACCCGTCAACATCCCGATCGACGTGCCGGGGCGGGCGGCGTGAACGCTTGCTGCGGCATCGGCTCGCGAGAGAGCCACAACACCCACGCAGGACGCGTGCCCGTTTCCCAGGGGTAGTGCTCGAAGACCACGCTCACGCGGCCGCCCTCGGTCGCCTGCACGTACGCTTCCGGAACCTCGACGCGATACGACCGAGACGCGCTCCCGTGGAAACCGTCGGCGATCGTGCAGAACGACATGACGCCGTACAGAGGTTCGGCGAGACCCGGATACGCGACCCGCACGCGGCGGGCACCGTAGTGCTCGGCCTCACCGTAGTTTTGCGTGTCGGGCGCCGCGGGGCATTGGCCTGCGAATGGAGTCGGCATGAGCTGGTTGGGACGAATCTGAAACGTTCGGTCGTCCGAGATGATCAGGACGTTCGGCGTCGCGAGGAGCGTCGAGGGAGGGCGTTGGTTGAAGGCCGTCGCGGGCGCGGCGGCACCGCGCGAGGCGCATCCGTAGAGCCCATTGTAGACCGTTGCGCCGATGACCACCGACGACAGCGCCCCGAGCGCGGCGACGACGATGGCGGGCCTGCGATGCAGTTCTGCGAGGGCTTGGCGAAGTCTCATCGGAATCGTCGGAACGGTGCGGGCATGCTAGACGCTCGCGCGCGCGACGGTCAAGATCGTTCGCGTGAGGCGACAGTGGACGCTCGGCGCGGTCTCGTTCGATTGGTGGCCAACGATCGTCACGTCTGGCGTGGTGCTCTGCTGGGTGTTGATCCTGCGTCGCACGCGTCGCATGGGATATCGGCCCGTTCCGATCTTCTTGTGGCTGCTCCTTGGGTTCCCCATCGGCGCGTTCGGTGCCGCGGCCGTCGCCGGGCTCGTCGCGTGGCTTCGTGGCGAGGACTCAATCGCGGCCATCACGACCAACCGGAACGGATTGACTCTCCTCGGGAGCCTGGCGGCCTGCCTTGCGTTCAGCGTGGCGTACATCCGCATCGTGTTCCGAGAGTCGCCATGGCGGCTGCTCGACGCCGTCGCGTTCAGTTTTCCGCTGTCGGTCGGGTTCGGGCGAATCGGCTGCTTCTTCAACGGCTGCTGCTACGGACGGATCGCCGAGCGGAGTGATCACGGAATTCGTCACGCGTTCTCCATTCCGGTGACCTCGATCGATCGGACGACGCGGGCGGGTGAGCACGTCGCGTCATTGGCCGCCAATGCGCGGATCTGGAACCTGCCGCTGCTCCTTTTGCTCGGATGCGTCGCGACCCTCGTCGTCGCGGAGTTCGTCTACCGTCGTCGCGAAGCGTGGTCACTGCCTGCGGGCACGGTCGTCGCCGCGATGTTCACCAGCGACGCGGCGTTTCGGTTCGCCGCGGAATTCTCGCGCGAGGAGAGCGTGACGCGGCTCGCTCCGTTGCATCCCTGGCAACTCATCGTCGCCGCCGAATTCGTGTTCGCCAGCGTCGCGCTTGGGTTGCTCCTGTCGCGCGCGCGGATCAACGCCCGGGGCCAGCGCTCAGCGACGTGAAACCGTTCCGGCGAGCGCTCGCGCCAGGACCCTTCGTTGCGACGACCTGGAACACGCACGTCGAGAGATGCTCGAACGTCGGGATGAGCATCGAGAGGTACATCTCCCACGAACGGCGGAATGCGGGACCGTAGCGTTGATCGATCGTCTCCGACGCCGCGAGGAAGCGGCCGAGCCAATGGCGAAGTGTCAACGCGTAGTGAGTGCCGATGTTCTCGACGTGGCAAACGCGGAGGCCGGCGCGCTCGGCGGCCTTCGAGAGATCCGCGAGTCCAACGACGTTGGCGCCCGGAAATACGCGCCGCTCGAGCCACGGGTCCATCCCCGATCCAGCCGCGTCCGCGATGGTGTGAACCAAGATCGGCGCGCCTTCTCGGGCGACGCGCGCGCAGGAATCGAATAGGTCGGCCACCCCGCGTCGACCGGCGTGCTCCGCAAGTCCGACGGCCGCCACCGCGTCGAATGCGCCCGCCACCGCACGGTAGTCACTCTCGACGACGGAGACTCGATCGCCGATCCGAGCTTGCGCTACACGTTCGCGGACGTAACGCAGCTGCTCGCCGGACACGTTGACCGCCGTGACGCGCACGCCGCGCTCCCGCGCCGCGTGGAGGGCGAGTGAGCCCCAGCCGCAGCCGAGATCCAGCAGGTGCTGGCCCTCCCGCAGCTGCAGCTTTTCGCAAGCCAGGTCGAGCTTCTGCTGCTGCATCTGTTCGAGTGTGTCCGATGGTGTTCGCGCGAATCCGCACGAATACGTCATCCCGGCGTCGAGCCACAGCGCGAAGAATTCGTTTCCGACGTCGTAGTGCGAACGCACACTGCGATGTTCGCGCTCGATGTCGAGTCGGATGCGTGCGGTTCGCAGTGCGGTGTGAGCGACGGCTTTCCAGCCCGCGTGGCTTTTCAGCGCAAGGTGCCGCTGGCTGCGGACGAGAAGATCGAGTATCTCCAGCAGCGTTCCGCGCTCGACCGACCAGTCGCCAGCGACGTACCCATCGCAGAATCCAACGGTTCCCGACGCCAGCGAGTTGGTCGTCGCGCGATCACTCCAACGAAGTCGACACGTCGGCCCTTCGCCATCCCCGAACGCCATGATCGTGCCGCCATCGAACGCAAGCTCGACGGTGCCCCCGCGGAGCAGACGCAGCAGCGCCGCGAGTTGTTCGCGTTGACTTGCCGCAAAGCGGTCGCCCGAACGTCGCGCGGCAGTCATCGGTCACTCAACCGTGACCGCACCGACCGCTTCGCTGAGACCGGGGATGGGTTGGAGTTCGCGTCGCACGTCGGCAGCGAGGGGGGCCGCGGCCTCCGATGCCATGAAGTAGAACTGACGAAGGTGCTTGTAGATCACCAGATGAAACAGTGCCTCGTCGGCTCTGCGGAGGTTGGTCTTCATCACGTGTCCGATGACTCGTACGAAAAAGCGTCGCCGCTCCGAGTCGCCATCGACGAGGTAGTATCGCAATAGCCGGCCGAGAACCGCCCGCCCAGTCCACACGTCCGCGAGGGACGCGTGCGCCAGTTCAGGCTTCACTCCGCTGTCCAGGAACTTGATCACCCGATCGCCGTAGGCGTCGTATTCGTACAGGGCCCGCGCGAACCGGCGATAGCCACTCAGGAGTTCGGCATATGCCATGTTCCGAGGCTCGATGTTGCTCACGAGAAGCGAGTCCAACGAACCGGCCTGTCCGCCGACGTACCCATTGCGCAACGGAACGAGGCGGTTGGCCGCGGACACTCGATCGAACAGTGTCGTGCCGGGGACTGCCTGCAATAGACCCGGAATCACCATTCCGATCCCCGCGCGCTGGATGAATGCCAGATACCGATCGAAGACCCCGGCGGTGTCGGTATCGAACCCTGCGAGAAACGCAGCCCATACCGTGATGTTCCATCGCTGGATGCGCGCCACGGCATCGCCGATTGGCATCCTCGTATTGTGGGATTTGTTCACTCCGTCCAGGGCAACGGGGTCGTCGGATTCGATCCCGATGAACAGTCGTCGGAAGTTCGCGAGGTACAGCGCCTCCAACATCGGCTCGTCCTCGGCGACATTGAGCGTGCTCTGTGCGTAGTAGATGACACGGTGGTTGATGCGCTTGGACAGACTGCCCAGCTCCGCGAGGAGCGCCAGTGCGAAACTGCGTTTGCCTAGAAAGTGGTCGTCGACGAAGAAGACCGAACGGTAGCCGAGTGCGATGAGGCTCTCGACTTCGCGCATCACTTGGTCGACCGTCTTGGTGCGCGAGCGATTGCCATCGATGCTCGGAACGTCACAGAAGTCGCAGGAGTACGGACATCCCCGCGACGTCTGGACCGAACCGGTCGAGTAGTCGCCTGGCCGAAAGAGATCGTACCGTGGAACCTTTGCCTTGCTGAGATCGAAGAATCCCGGCGCCCGGTACTTTGGCTTCAATGTCCCCGAGGCGATGTCGCTCAGGATGGCCGCCCAGATGTCCTCGGCCTCACCGTGAACGACGCAGTCCGCGACCGCGGCACACTCTTCGGGGAGCGCGTGAACGAGTCCTCCGCCGATGAGCACCGTCCGACCGAGCGCGCGCAGCGTGCGGGCCAGCTCGAACGCACGGTGTCGCTGAATGTACATGCAGGAGAGTGCGACCACCGGCGCGGTCGTCGTGAGATCGATCGGGGTGACGTTTTCGTCGAGGATGCGAACGGTGACGTCTGCGGGCGTGTGCGCGGCGAGTGTGGCGGCACCGAGTGGTGGATGGGAGTACGCGCTGCCTTCGACGTCCATTGCGAACGCGAAGTTCCAATGCGCGGGCGGGAATCTCGGGACGATGATGTCGAGTCTCATGACGAGTGGTTCGTCGCGTGTGCGTGACGCACGAGAAATCGCCTGGAACCGGCTCTGTCGCGGGCTCGTCCCTGGCGGAACGCGACATCGACTATCGCGTGCACTCCACTCCCACGTCTTCGCTGTGACTGCAATTGTGGACGCCCCAGCCGCTGAACGTGCAACTGGCCAGATCACTTTCCGACCCGCCGCATCGCAGGTCGTCCATCCAGATGTCGCCAGAACCGTTGCCGGCCGTGAAAGACGTTCCGCGTGCGTAGCCCATCTGGCGGCACGCGACGTTGGCATCGGCGACGTCGAACCCGTCGTCGCACACGGTGCCCCAACGGCCACTGTGGAAGACCTCCAGTCGCCCGCGGGCCGAGGAAGTCGTCGACGTTCCGATCACTCGCAGGGAGCCTTCGATCTCGATTCCCATGCAGACCCGCGCATCGCAGCTCGAAGCGCCGTCGAGAAACGTGAAGTCATGGACGCACGCCGCCATCAGAGCGAGAAGCGCGAGGGCCAAGAAGAAGCGTCGGTGGGCGGACATCCGAGGGTCTCGGTCGGGCAATGTATCGGACCCGGGTGCGGCTTCGCAAGGGCGGTCTCTAGAACGCCGAGAACAACGACAGCGAGGCCCCATCGCTCGTGACCGACGGAATGAGCATCGCCTGCGATTGCGTAGCGGCCGGTCGCGGCTGCGACGTGAAGAACAACACGAGTCCCACCCCGGCCGCCGTCCCACCGAGAATCTCCATCGTGATGCCTGCGGCGAGGAGTCCGCCCGTCGACGACATCCCGGGGGGCGGAGTAGGACGCGCGAACACCGCCGCGAAGAACAGACCGGTCCCGATCGCAAAAACGAGCCCGCCGCCGCCCATCAGCGCCACGGATGCGATTCTCGTTGGTGGCCAATCAGTCGTCGGCGGGCGAGGAGCCGCGGCGCTACCGGCATCATTGGTCGCGCCCGACAGTGCCGGCGGCGGAGGGGCAGCGCAGTTGTCTCCCTGCGGCACGAGTCCCGGTGGGCACGTCGGTATGCCGATGCACGCGTTCTGCGCCGCCGACCACGCCTGCACGCCCCAACAGCAATGTCCGTTCGAGACGTCCGACACCGACTGACCCGGCGGGCACACGCCGTTCACTGGGAGTGCGCCGCTGGGATCCGCGAATGGCGCGGTCGCAGCGGGCGGAGCGTTCGCGTTCGGTTCTGCCCCGGAAGTCGCACCGATGTTGCCAGCCGGCACGACGGCGGTGGAGGTCGTCGCCGCGCCTGCCGGCGTCGATGTCGCTGCAGCGTCGGTCGCCGGTGCGGACTGCACGCACGATTCGGCGCTGACGACGAGCCCCGCGGGGCAGCTCGACGGCACGCCTCGACACGTTCGCGACGCGGCCACCTGGCCTGGCCAGCAGCAAGTAACGCCGTCCTGCGCACGCGCACGTCCGGGGGGACACGCATCGAGTCCGCACATCTCGCGTGCCGCGTTTACCGCGAACCCCGGCGGGCAGCGCGACGGGATCCCGCGGCAGCGATCGCCGCCCCACACCTGGTTCGGCCAGCAGCAGCGGTTGCCCGTCTCGGCACTGCGCTCCTGTCCTGCGGGACACGGAGCGGCTGCTGTCGGTGCACCCGAGGTCACCGGCCGCGTCTGTGCGAACGATGCGGCACCATGGATCACGACTGCGAAACAGCAGGCGACAGCCACACTCGTGCGCACGCGTTTCATCACGGTGCGAATAGTAGACGACAACTCCGCCGCTCCGTGCCATTGGAAACGCGCAACGGCCGGTGCGACTTCGACCACCGCGCTGAACTGGACGGGATCGGTCACCGCGCCGACGATCGGGTTCAAGTGCAGCGGCACGATGCGCAGGGCACGCCGCAGGGTGTCGCGAACGTCGGTTCGCACACGAGCTCGTGGACGGGGACGCGCCGATGATCCGCGTCGCGTCGGGTCGCTTGCATCTGTCGAGCAACTGTCGTTTCTTGCTCGTCATGAGCGCCGCCGATCGTCGATCGCTCGTCGTGAGACTTCTTGCCGCGGGCGTCATCGTCGTCGCGGCGGCAGCACCGCGAGCGGCCGTCGCGCAGAGTTGTCGTTCGGTCTGCATGCCCGGAGAACGCCGGGACACGAATGGGTGCTGCGTCGAGTCGTCGAGCGCCGCGCCTCCGGCGCGAAGCACGGGCGGAGGGAACGCAAACGTCGGCTGCCGCGAGGGGCAGCTTCGATCGGCCGAGACGCAGGGGAACTGTTGCTGGCCCAACCAGGTGTGGGGCGGCGATCGATGCCGCGGAATCCCGTCGCAGTGTCCAGCGGGTTACGCGCCGAGCGCGGCGAGCGAGTCGTGCGAGCTGCGGCCGTGCGAAGACGGTCGCGTTCGCTTGGGCGACGGAATCACGTGCTGCTGGCCTGGACAGGTAGCGCCGACTCGTGTCTGTCGCGGAGTGCCGTCCAGTTGCCCGAGCGGTCGGACGGTGAATGGCGAGTCGTGCGATTCCGTCGCGCCGATCGCGCCTTCCGTCGTCCAGGTGCTGCCGCCACCGGTCAGCAATGCCGCGCCCCCCCCGGCGACGACAGCACCCGTCCAGTTTGCCACACCGACCGTCGGCGGAACCGGTGGACTCCCGCCATGCGCCGAAGGACAGACGACCTCCGCGGTCACCGCGGGGCGATGCTGTTGGCCTTCGCAGGCGTGGTCGCAGTCCATTGGCGCCTGCATCGGAACGCCAGAGTGTCCGTCGGGACTCGTCGCGAGCCGCGACCGATGTCAAGCACCGGCGGTCGCCGCGCCCGCCGTGCCGGAAGCTACCGCGCACACGGCACGACCGCGCGCGACTTCCCTGAGCCTCGTCGGGCCCGTCGTGATCGGGTTGGGCGCGTTGCTCGTCGTCGCTGCGCCGATATTCTGGGCCGTGGGAGACGGCATCTATTCGCCCCTCGCAACGGCCTGCCGCACGGACCGCTGTCCGTCCAACGCAATGTCGCGCGGCGCGAGCGTCGCGACATGGGACGCGCTCACGAACCTCTCGCTCTTCAGCGGGATCGCCACGGCAGCGACGGGTGTCGTACTGACGGTCTTGCTGCGCGTCCCCGCGTCGGCGGAGCGGCCCGCGATGTCGTTCGTGCCGGATCCCGCGGGACGGCGACTGGTTCTCGTAGGCTCCTTCTAGCCAGAACCATCGCTCATGGAAGCATGATGTTGATCGCGGCCTGGGTGTTGTCGTTCGACATCCCGTTTCCGCCGTCATTCACGACGAAGTCAATCAGTTCGCCTGCGTTCACGTCCAGATTCAGGTCGGTCGGAATCGTCGCGATGTTTCCTCCGCCACTCACGTTGATGTTGCCGCTCCACACCATGGCGCCGCGGTGCAGTACGCTCACCGTCGTCGTTGTGCGATTGCGATCGATTCCCGTGAACGAGCCGCGAATCGCTGCCCGTCCTGACCGCGGCGCGCGCCACCGAATCGACGCTCGGACTGTGCCCGTGCCGGGGTGAAACGCCACGGCGCCCGCCGGCCACGTCCCTGTACCGATCGTCACCGACGACATCGACGTGTTCCGAGATACGTTGGGTTCGGTCGACGACCCGGTCCACAATGACACGGTCGGCGCGAGTTGTCGGTTCATTTCGAAGCAGCGGAACGAGCGCGCATCCGAGCCGATCGAGCCGAACGCCCAGTTGCCCGCAGCGCTCGCGGACGTAGAGAAGTCGAGCTGCGGACTGTCGTCCTCACGGAGCACGGGCGGAGTTTTCGCACACGAAGCGCCGAAATTTCCGACTCCGGTCGGACCCCCGCCATCGCTGCCAGTGCGGCCGGAGTCCGTGCCCGCCGCACTGTCGGCGAATATGGAGAGATCGTGGACGCAACCCATGCCGGACGAGAAGCACAGAATCAGCGTCGGTCCCAGGGACGCCGTGCGCCACTCGTACCATTCGGCCGACCGTCTCATGCACGTAGGTTCGCGCGCGTCGGTGTCGAGGTCAATCGACGAATCGTTGCTACTCTCCGCGCGAGCGGATGGGGAACCGATTGGACGAAAAGCAGCACGAAAAGAACTGGCGGAGACATGCTGCGGCTCCCAACCCACATCGCACGCCCGTCGTGTAGTCGAACTGAGCCAGAGCACAGCCGCGCTGTCGATCCTGCGGACAGAAATCGTCGATCGAATTGAACAGCATGTTGTGCCCATGACCCCCGGGATCGTTGCCCTCCCCGTGGCAGATTGCGAGCCAAGCGTCGTACTCACAACCGCGGCAGCGCCAGCAGGTCGCCGCCGTCGCAGGCGCTGCGACCGCGCCACACCTGCGTCCGTCCCAACGTGCTCCGCCCGTACACTCGCATCGGCCGTTGGCCAGCGCTCTCCCTCCCGTGCACTCGCACGAACCACCCCGGCGAGCCGCGCCCGCCGGGCACGTGCATGAGCTTCCGTTCCACGCGAAGCCCGCATCGCACGCGCAAGCGCCCGCCTGCATCGTGCGCCCGCCGGAGCAACGGCAACTCGTCCCGACCCGCGACGCACCCCCCGTGCAGCCACAGCGCCGTCCGTCCCACTGAAGCTCGCCGCGACAAACACAGTCCCCGGCTCGGTACACTCGTCCACCCGTGCACGCTTCACAGCGGTTCGCCGGAGACATCCACGGCCGTGACGGCGGGCACGTACAAGTCCCCTGGGTCATCACCGCCCCGCGTTGACAACGACACGTGCGACCGTTCCAGATCGAGTCGCTGGGACAACGGCACTCGCCGCGCGAAAAGGACTGCGTCGGGGGACATGCGAGGCACCGCCGCGTCGCCGCATTCCACGCGGGTCGTGCCGACGGGCACTCGCAGCTGTTCGTCTGTGGGTTGTAGACCGTGCCGCCGACGCATCCAGGATTCACGCACCGTCGCTGGGCGTCCTGCCACACGAGCGGGGGCGTGCACACGCACGTTCGCTGCGCAACATCCCAATGCGCCCCGCCACTGCAAGTGTCCCGAACACACGCGCGAACGGTCGGCTCCCATCGGTATCCAGGCACGCACTCGCACCGGGGATTGTTGCCCGTCGTCACGAGGACCATGTTTGCCGGACAGCCCTGCGTCACGACCGACGGCCGGCAGTCGGAAGAGAATCGCGCAAGGGGAACCGCGCACGGCGACGTGTGGTGGATGTACATGCACTGCTGGCTCGCCGCGCACCACGCGCAGTGGTTGCTGCCAGCGCACTGCTCGCAGGCGTGGTAGCTTGGACAGTCGGTCGTGTTGCAGTCCGAGGGCTGCCACGACCAGCCGCCCGAGCAACGGGGCGCGTCGTTTTCATGGAGGCATTGGCGATCTCTCGCGCACCAACCGCAGTGCGCGTCGGCCGTACACGAAGCGCAGTCCGCAAGGGCGAGGCAGGCGTTCGACTGCGGGGGCTGAGCGCACTGAAACGACGAGCCAGCGTGGTTCGGGCATGCGGTCGATGTCGAGACGCAGCCGCGGGTATCGAAACACCACATGCAGGCAATCGATGCGGTGCAGCGCAGACAGTCCCCGTGTTGACTGCAGGCGGTGGGCGAAGGGTCCTGTTTGGTCAGGTCCGAGCGCGAGGTCGAACCGTTCCCCAGAGGCGCACGCGCAACGCGGGCAACAGCGTCGAACGACTCCGCGAACCCGCGGACACCTGCGTCCATCGCTGATACAGAATCCATTCGAGCCTCGAGCGAGAGTGCCGAGACCGGGGTCGCCGAGCGGAAAGCGGGACTGCACGCCTCGTGGCTGGCCGCGAGCGCGAGCGCGATGATCGTGTTGGCCAGCCGTGCGCGCTGCATGCAGAACGACTCAGATCAGAACACGCCGGCAACTCCGGCAGTCTGCGAAGTTGGGTCCACGAACGACCAGACTCGTGGTCCAGGTTCACGCGGTCGCGAGAGGACGAACATCGCCGCTCCGCCACCGGACACGCTCGCCCCGATCAATACCAACGCGATTCCCGCGCCGAAAGTCCCGCGGCTCACGGCGAGCACGACGCCTGGTATCAAGATCGCGCCGCCTCCTGCCATCATGACGATGCTCGCGATGGTGAAGGGCATTGGATTGTACGCTGGCCGACTGGGCGTCGCGGCGCTCGTGTCCACCGGCCCTGCGGGAGCCGGAGTTCCGGGGAGCGGCGCGGGCGCTGGCGGCGCACATCCGTCTCCGCGAGCGACGAGCCCCTGCGGACAGCTCGGGATTCCCATGCACGCGCTCGCGGATGCAGACCACGCTTGATCTCCCCAACAACAATGACCTGCCGTCAGCGGCGAGACGCCTTGCCCCAGCGGGCAGGCGTTTCCGACCGGCACGGAACCGGACGGGACGGGTTCTGGCGGTGGTGGTTGCGTCGCGACCGGCGCGACGACCGTCGGAGCCGCGCCCGCGCCCGCCTGCGGCGACACAACTGGCTGCGACGTTTGTCCCGGCCCTACGCACGCTTCGCCCTGAACACTCAGCGGCGGCGGGCACGACGACGGCACGCCGCGGCATCGCGCGCTAACGGCCACCTGCCCCGCCCAGCAGCACATCACGCCGTCCTGCATGCGTTGCATGCCCGTCGCGCACGGCTGCAGTTCGCAACTCTCTGCCGATGCGCTCGGCGCGTAGCCCGACGGACACGCACTCGGAATGCCGCGACAGCGATCGCCGCCCCACACCTGATTCGGCCAGCAGCAGTTGCCCTGCGTCTCGGGAGTTCGTGCCTGACCGTCCCGGCATCCGACGGAGGCATTGCCCGAGGCCTGGGGCCGCACGGAACCGCCGGACGGCGCGACGCAGCATCCCTGCGAGTTGCGCCGCTCGCCAGGTTGGCAATTGGATCGACACTCCTGCGCGCTTGTTGGTCGACTCAACGCGGTGAAGGCAACGAATGCCAATGGACAAAGCGCATGCGCACGCGCGAATCCGATCGACATCGGCCAACCGTAGACGCCCGCTGGCGCGGCCGCAACGCGAAACGGGCCAGTCGCCTGCGAGGCAACGGGGATTCCGGCTACGTCTTCAGCGTCTCGACGGCATAGCGCGCGAGCGTAGCGTCGTGCGTGACGAGGGTCAGGTGTTCGACGATCGCCTGCGCGACGAGCATCCGGTCGAACGGATCCCGACGCAGCAGCGGCAAGCGCCGCACGCACTCGGCGTGTGCGATGTCGATTGGCAGAGGCGAGAAGTCGCTGTCGCCGATCGCCTCGAGAAGCGTTCCCGGAAAGTCGAATCGGCCGAGCGACGCCTTGATCGCAATTTCCCAGCACGAGGCCGCACTCACGAAAACGATCTCCGCGTCGGCAATCGCCCGACGCGCGGCCGCGACCAACCGCCGGCTGTCTTCCCGCCACCAGATGAACGCGTGCGTGTCGAGCAGAAGTTTCACCGCCGCGAGCCGAACGCGCGGGCGATGTCGGCAGGCAGCGGCGCGTCGAAGTCCTTCGACATGCGCGTCTTGCCCTTCCATCCGCCCGGCGTGCGCGGGCTTGCGCCGTCCCGGAGCGGAACCAGGCGCGCACGCGGGCGTCCTGCCTTCGCCAGAACGATGGACTCGCCCGCGGCGGCCCGCTCGACGAGTTCCGACAAGTGCGTCTTGGCCTCGTAAATATTCACGATGCGACGTCGGTCCATGACGCCAGCGTAGCACTCCACCCGAGTTGATCAAGTTGGTCGAGTCGCACGGAGCGGGCCGCGTTGCCTTCACGCCGAGTGAGTCCGCCCGCGAAACGCGGTGACCGCGCTCACAACGCGCACATGAACGGGCTCATCGCCGACACGCGATAGCTTCCGACGCCGTCGGTGACCGTCAGGTCCAGTGTGGCCGTCGCTCCGCCGCACAGTTCGCCGCAGACGTTCATCGGCGTGGGGGTTCCAGTGAGTTTGCGCTGCATCGCGGATCCCGCGCCGCCCGTCAGCGCAAAGCTCGGGGGCATGACGGTCAGCGTCTGCGTGACGGTCCGCGAGCCACGGATCGTGAGGGTCGCGTCCGTCACGGTGAGGGTCAGTCCAGCGGCCCCGCTGACGGAGAGCGTCCACGAAACGTTGATCGGATCCGGCGGCACGATCGGCATGCAATTGCCGAACGCGCCGAACATCGCAATCGTCACCCGTGCCGCGCCACCGTCGGCGAGCGGCACGTCGCGTGCTGCGTCCCCGGCACCGTCGGACGTCGCGTCGTTGGTCGCGTCGCCCGGCGCGTCGATGGACCCATCGCGTGGCGTGTCTGAAACTACCGCGTCACTCGCGTCCGACGCGGGAATGTCGATCGCGTCGATGGCGTCCGTTGGAATCACCCGATCCGCGGAGGCATCGAATGCGGAATCGCTGGCGTCGCCGACGCCGGTCGTCGACGGGCAGCCCGGGAGTACGGTGAGCGCAAGAATGACTGTTGCGAATTGGGAAAGCGCACGCATGGGCCGCTCATGCGCACGCCCGACCGGCAATTGCAAGTCGCTGGCTCCGCGTTCAAGATCGCGTCCCATGCGTACGTATGCTCCGTCCTACGTCGCGCGTTGCCTCGCGTGGGTTCTTGCGGGCACCGCACTCGCCGCCGGCACGTTGCACGCCCAGCTCGCGAACGGACCGGGGCGGCGCACACGTGCGGGCGTGATGGCGCGAATCGCCACGATGCAGCTCGGCGTGCACGAGCGTCAGATCGTGCAACTGTTGACGCAGAACGCACCGTTCCCGAGCCCCGCGTCGATCGAGATCGTTCATGGGTTGGGCAATGTGACGTACCTTGGTTCGGACGAGCGCCGCCTTGCGACACCGCGCCCCCAGGACACACGCACGGCCTGGCTCGTCTCGACGATGCACGCTGTCGCGATCGACGGCGAGATCGATTCGACGCGGCCCGACCCGCGCGGTCCCGATGGGGTTTCGCCCGTGCGAACGATGGGCGCGGTCTCGCTACGCGGGGATCCCGTCGCCGCCGTCGGCGTGCTTCGAGTTGGCAACGAGGACCGCGTGATCTACACGCTGCGCGGCGACCGGCTGACGCATGCGCTCGCACCGTGCAACGGCGACGCGCGACACACGGTGTGCGGGCTCGTGTTCGTGTGTGCCGGAAGTGCTGTCGCACTCGAGCCCGCGACGCTGCAGCATCACCCGGACCTGTGCGCACATGCCGTGAGTGCGGTGATCGAAGCCGCGCGGAACGCAATGCGAGGCGCGCCCGATGTGTCCACGCGGGGCGTCGCGTTCTTCGATGCGGCGTGGGTGGAGATCCCCGGCGCAGGAGACTCACCGCTCCCGCGCGGGCATCCGCGGCGCGTGGCGTGGGAGGCCGACATGGCTGCGGCGTTGGCCCGAGCCGGTGTGAGCGCGGCAGACGTGCGCCGGTTGTTACCGTTGCAGTGGGAGATCGATCGCGACAGTCGATGATGCCGGGCGCGCCTCGCCTACTCGCTTCACCCTCCACCGATTCGGGCGATCAAGACGTCTGCGGCGGAATCAACATCCACTCCGCTGTCGCGCCGGCGTTTCCGTCATCCGGACGGGATTGCGAAGCCCGGGGCGCAGGCAGTGCGCGGGATGCAGAGTGAAATGCAGCACTGCCCGCGTCCACATTGCTGGTACGCCCACTCTGCGCCTTCGTATCGGCAGCACACGTATTGCGCATCTCGCGCGGCGCACGGTCCTGGGCATTGGATACGGCGGGACGCGTCCGAACAGTCACTCGATGAGTCCTGGACTGCAGGCACGCCGTCAGTTGAACCCGCTTCCGCCGCGTCCGTGGATGCGGTGGCGTTCGATTCCGAGGGGGCGTCCGCGACCCTCGTTGGAGAGCCGTCACTGACATCGACGACGAGATCGACACTCTGTGCGCAGCCGCTGGCGACGATGAGCATCCATGCCAAGAGGTATTGGAACATGTGGGCGATCGTCACCGGATTTCGCACCCCGGGAAACAGACCGTTCGGGCGACGCACTGAATTGGCGCGCAAGAGCCGCCGACACACGCCCTAATGCCGAACGGGACGCCGTCTCCATAACAACAAGTGAGTGACCCGCTCGTGCAACCGTCGCAGGTGCCCAAGTCCGTCCTTGCCGAACATACGTCGGGCGTGGCCAAGCCGTCCGTTCCCGCGTCCAGTGGACCATCAACCCTGTCATCATTCGCCACGTCGTCGGACGCGTCGAGCTGTGTCTCGCGCCCGACATCGCCGGGAGCAATGGCGCCGCTGCATCCGAGCAGAAGTCCCGCGAAAATGAGAAGTGGACTATCGCGACCGATCATGGGCGAACTACGACTCGATTTGCGTAGAGATGCGTTTGGTTTTCGGTTCGGCTGTCCATCCAGACGACAGCGAACGACGTTGTGGTTGATGAGCTCTCGAAGGCGACGACGTCTGCCCCGAAGAAATCACCCCAGTAGTGCTCGGGTGGTCCGAGCCAGTACGGCCGGAACGGCGTCGTGCGGCTGACATCGACTGGCGTGCTTCGCCACGACGCACCGTCGTCAGTAGACGCGGTTGAAAGCACCTGGACGGCCGCACGGTCGGAACTCTGCCGAGCGTCGAACCAAGTCATCAGAAAAGTGTGAGTCGGGGATGGGCCGGCGGCGAGGACTGGAAAGAATGCATCCGACGTGTTCGCAGTAGCGGAGAATCGCGTGTCGAATCGCGTGGTCCAGGAGACGCCGTCTACCGACTCCCTGACGTCGATCCACTGACCGGTGCCTGACTGCGATACCCATGTCGGAAGCGCAACGACAAAGTGCCCGTTGAGTACAGCAGCCGCCGCGGTCCAGTCATTCTTGATGCTCGTGTCGCTCGCGAATGCGCCAAGGACACGGGGAGGTATTAGTGTCGGCGGTGCAATCTGATGCCGAGGAGTCCACCCGGGTGTCCCGGAGTCGCTAGCCAGCGAGAAGAAGTATCGCACGACGGGAGGTACGGCCCGGTCGCGGGTGGTGAACGCTTGCGCCCAGATCGCCGCAACGGAGGCCTGCCCAGGAAAGACCAGCACCGGCGTATAGTGCAGTCCGAGCGCGGAGTCGATCGTCCACGGAAACGGGGTCGGAGTCGACCAAGTTACACCGTTGTCGAATGATCTCGCCGACCACGCGCCCGGCTCGAGCGACGTCGACAGGAAAACTAGCCAGAGCGCACCGTTCAAAGGATTTCGGTAGAGTCGCGGCCGGTCGATTTCGAGGTCGATGTCGACGAATTCGATGGGGTCCGTTACCCGCAGCGGCACGTCCCCTGTCGACCACGAACCGCCGCAGTCGTCCGATCGGAGGACGACGATGGAATCCAGCGCTCCGTGCACGCTGTGACTCGCCATGTTCACGTACAACAAACGCCCTCCCGACCCGACCGTCAGATGAGGGTCTCCGCGCAGTTCGCGCACTGGTCGAACCGCGGCCGCGGTGTCAGTCCGTGCGATGTTCGTCAGGAAGCCGTGCGCAGGCACCAGCCAGGTGGAGAGGTCACTGCTCGGCGTGATATTCGCCGCAAGTCCCCCGAGCTGGACGTATTGGTCGGCTAGTACCGGATCGGCGCGCCCGTGGTCATTGAATCCGACGAAGAGGGCGCCACCGGGACACGCGGAGCTGATCCCGGGAGCGATCATCGCGACATGTGGCTCCGTCTCGAACGGCTCAAACGCCGTTGACGGAATTCGTGTCGCGCTGGCGGACGGCTCGACTTGTGGACCGGGATTGCACGCGCCGACCAAGACGAGAGCCGCTACTGCTGCGGCTTGCATCAACTTGCTTCGAATCGAGAGACCACGGATGGCCACAGTTCAACTCCCCCCGGCGGCAACCTGCCGCACATCACGTGCCTCGACCAACCACCGCCGCTAATTTTACAGTGTACGTCCCGTGGTGGCCAGGGCTCGCCGGCTCGGCCCCTCGTTGACGATCGCGTCCCATGCGCCCGCTCGCTCCGACCCACGTCGCACGTTGCATCACTTGGGTTATTGGGGGCACCGTCCTCGCCGTCGGTACGCTGCACGCACAGCGCGCCAGCCGACCGGGGCGGCGCACGGAGATCGATCGCGACAGTCGATGATGCCCCGCGCACCGCTCCGTCAGAAACAACTACCCCCGAGGCACACGGGCGAGGGCGGCGCCAGCGCGGACGCTGTCGGCAGACTCGCTCCGAGCCTCACGCCATCGTCCGCGTTGCCGCGCATCGAGACGTTCTCCGTGACATACGTGCCGCGACCCGAGGCCGCACCCGCCGCGTCGAGCTGTCCCGTGATGACGCCGTCGCGAACGACGATGCTTCCGTCCGCCACGAAGAATCCGTAGCCACCGTCCGCGATCACCACCCGCGCGAGATCGACCGCGCATCGATCGCCCGCGTGTGCACCGTACGCAACGGCGCGGCCCGTCGGCGCGTGCCGCACCGGCTCGATTGCCACGGTGTTCGAGCGCACGCGTTCGACCCACGCGTCACGTACGGCGATCGACGAGCCGACGGTCGTCATGCCGACATCGTCGATGAACTGCGCCGCTGCCAGCGCTGCGCCGGCGGACGTTTGCACGGCGAGCCGTGATGCCCGGACCGACGCAGCGCCGAACGCAAACACGCCGCCGCCCAATCCCTGCGCGCTCGGCGCCGTGCTCGTGACGAACACGTCGGTAAGGTCGACCGCTGTGCCCGCGTGAAATGCCATGACGCCGGCCTCCCGGTTTCGATCGAACACGACGCGTCGCGCGACGAAACTCGCGCCGAGGTACGCGAGCGCACCGTGGCCGAACGATCCGTGCGACTCGCTCTGCGTATCACCGACGAGGCAGTCGTCGAGTTGCATCCGTGATCCGATGCCGGCCACGACGACACCGGTCTGGCGACTGCCGACAATCGCCGATCGCGACGCAGTGAGTGTGGCGCCGTTCTCGACATCCAGGCCCATGCCATGTTCGTCGTGGTCATCGGGTTGCGTCTCTCGAATCGCACTGGAGTCGATGTGAATCACGCTGCCCGCGTCAATCGCCAGCACGCCGAGTGTGCGCGCACGAAACACATGGACGCGCGTTGCATCGATCCGCGCGCCCCGCGAGATCGTGATGCCGATCCCGAGGCTGCCCGATGGCGTCGTGCCAATGTCACGAACGATCGTGTCGGAAACCGCGAGGCTGGTACCCATTCCCGCCGAAACGAGTCCCGTACCGTAGTGCCCGGAGAACACGCTTCGCACGATGCGAACGTCCGCACCGTCGCCCGCGGCCGCTCCGATCGCGCCGATCATTCTCGCCGGCAGCGTGTCGCGTACGACGGAGTCGCAGAGCGAAAGATGCCCATCGGCGTACAGCGCCGACACCCCCGTCGTCGTGTTCTGGGTCACAAGTACGCGGCAGGCGTTGATCGTCCCGCCCTCCGCGCGAAGACCGTATCCGCCCGTTCCGTCCGGACGTGGCAGCGTGCCGGCAATCACGCTGTCGTCGATCTCGATGGCCGCACCGTCGTGTGCCACCACAGCCGCTTCGGCGTTGCGTTCGAGTCGCACGCCCGTCGCGATCAGGTTCCCACCCAGAATTGCGCCCAGCGCATTCCCGAGCGTGCCGTTGGGTGCAGGCTCGGTGTCGCGCACGATCGAGTCCCGCACGGTGAGTCGCGCGCCGCGACCGAGGCTTCCGATCGCGATGGAATCGATGTGCTCGAACAGCACGCGCTCGATCGCGACCTGCGCGTCCCGCGTCGCGGTGCATCCGCCGGTAGCGTCTGCAGGAATCGCACCGTGACCGCGCACCACGCCATCCGTGATCGCCACGCGGCCCGATGCGCCCGCGACGACTCCACGGCCCGCACTATTCTCGACGACGAACCGCCGCATCGCGAGCCGCCCGAGGTTCTGGGCCCACACGCCGTCGCCGATGCCGCCCGACGCAGCGCGAAGCGTGCCGAAGATGCGCACGTCTTCGAGATCGATCACGGCGTGGTCCCCAGTCGCGAGCACGCCAATCTCGCGCGTCGCGCTTACGGCCGATCCGCGGAGCTCGAGCGTCGCATCCATGTCGACTTCCAGCCCGCGCGAGTGTCCTCCCGAATCGGGCGTGATGCTGTCGACCCACGAGTCCGTGATCTGTGCGTACGCTCCCATCGCATCGACGAGCACACCGACACCGGTCGATTGCGACACCCGCACTCGCTCCAGGCGTGCGTGGGCACCGGGCCGCACGTACATGCCGATTCCACCACCGCGGACGGTGACACTTCGCAGATCGAGATCTCCGAGACCCGCGATCACGTCGAACGTCGGCGTGCGAGCGGCATCGCCCGTGACGAACACGCGCGCGGCGCACACGCCCATGACATGCACGCGAATCGTGACGGTGAGTCGCTCGGGGTACGTTCCGCCCGCGACGAGGATCCAATCGTTTGGAGCGGCGGCGGTGAGCGCCGCACCCAACGTCGCATATGGCCTCGTCGGTGAACCGTTTGCGACCGCAGCGTCCGCACCCTCACGAACGTGCAGCCTCGTGGCGCCGACGCTCTCGGCACCGGGATCCGGGAACTCCGTCGTCGGACAATCGATGATGGCCGTGTGTGTGCAGCGCGCCGCGGGAATCGCAGCTGATCCGACCGGGCACGTGGCCGGCAATTGCGGATCGCATGCGCCATCGGTCGTGCGCGTCCAGCCGGTCGGACACGTTGGAATCCCCGCGTCGGGTGACCAACCCGCGAGTGTTCGCACGGCACTCCCGACGGGCAACCAGTCCGCGGCGCGTGGACCATCTGGCTCCCCCGGCAGCACCCAATTCGCACGCACGCTGCCGTCGTCCCCGACTCGGACGCTCTGCGCGACGCCGCCGTCGGGTTCCGCACGCGCTTGGGATCGAGTGATATCAATGCCATCACACGCGCCCGGCAGCGCGCCACCGCCACGCGCGCACAGCAGTACCGTGGGTCCGCATCCACCGCGTGCGGACGGCACCCAGTCGACCGGGCATGGCCAGCGGGTCGGCGCAGCGTCGGACGCGTCGGTAGAACTGGCATCCATCGAAGGGGCGGAGCCGCACGCGGAGAGCGCTGTGAATAGAAGGCAGATCGTGAGGCGCAATCCCACAAGCGCAGACTACACCCGCGAGGCGCGTTGTTCGCCTCGCGGCTCGCGGAGAAGGCTGAGCGCGGTCATGAATAGAACGTGCCCGTGAGTGCGATGAACGTGCTGGCAAAGACGACGACCCCGGCAACATACGCGCCCGACAGCCAACGTGCGACGCCACGCAGTCGTCGAAAGGCCAGCGTCGCCGGTGCGACGACGAGAGGGAAGAACAGCAAGATGAACGGCACCGCTGCGCGTTTGAAGCCTGCCATCTGGTAGTAGAAATCCGAGTTTCGTTTCGCGCGGTCGTTCTCGAAGAGGCGCGCAATGCGCTCGCGGAACGACAGGGGATCCGTTCGGTTCAACGAGCCGTCGATCTGCAGGTAGTTCTCACCGAGCCCCCCCATCACCCAACTTCTTCCGCCGCCCGCCGGCAAGACCTTCGCGAACGGCAACCAGAACGCGGTCGTCAGTGGAGCGCCCCGGCGCCCGGCGAGATCGTGAAGACTCGCAACTCGTCCCGTCTCGACGAGTTGGATCCAGCGATCGCCGAGTCGAACGGCGGATCCGTGCGCGCGCTCGAGGACGAGAATGGGCTCGAGGCGTTCTCCAAGCAACGCGTAGTCGTAGGTGGGACGGTGAGTCCCGCCGAATCTGGCCGGCATCGATGGAGCACGCCATCCCGCAGAAGTTCGTTCGAACACCGCCGGAGCGCCGCTCGCAAACCGCATCATGCCGCCCGCGCTGCCGTCCAACAGCGGCGTCGTGAGGAAGAAGTCGGTGGCGAACAACCGCATGATCCAGGGCCCGGACAACGCGAGCGTCTGCACCGTGCGAGGCGCATCGGAATCTCCTACCTCGACGATGTCGACGGCCACCGGACCCGGCGACGCAGTGCGCGGCCAGCGCAGATACACGAAGCGCCACGCGTCGCGCTCGACGTACGCGAACTCGAGCAGTGTCCGTGACGCAGCGTCGGCCGCGAGTGCGCTCACCGCCCGCGTGGTCCACACGTTCCCGTCCCACGTGCGGATTTCGCCGCCATTCACGACGTCGAGTCGGTCGCCGCGCCACGCAATCCCGCGGGACTGCACGACGGATCCGAGCAACTCGACGTCTCCAGTTCGCGAGCGTGCGAGGTACACGTCGTCCCCGACGAGGATCGCGAGATCACCGTTGGCGCGGCGTGCTGCGCCGCGAAGCACCGGGCCGGTGTCGCGCCTCAGGGCTCGAAGCGCCGCGCTGCCATGGGCCAGGTCGAACCTCGCGAGGAAGGTTGTCTGGTGGCCATCGCCCGGCGGCGAATCGTAGCAAATTTGCCAGACGGCCTCGCCGGATGCGAGTGCGCTGCCGTGGCACGACGGTGGTCGTCCGACCCACGGAACGCTCGAGCGACGGGTTCGACTCCCGCGGTCGGCGCTGCTCGGCTCGGAAACGCTCTCGACCCTGAAACGTACGACGCGCGCGGCGGACGGTACCGTCGCGTTCACGTAACCGAGCCGCAGGCACGCGAGGACCCACGCGAGTGCGGCGGTGCTGAGCAGAGCGTGGCTGGCGCGGGCTGGGGCAGCACTCATGGCGGGAGTATTGCACGATGCTCGAGATCGACGCGGGCGAGACGGGTGTCCCGCGGTAGGATGGCCGGTGTTCGGGCGTCCACTTCAATTCGCGATCGCGTCGTGGGTTTCCTTTGCGGCGTGTGGCGCGCGCAGCGAGTTGGTCGACCGGGACGCGTCGGAAAGTGCCACGCTCGACGGAACCGACGCACGTCCCGACGCACCGCGCGAGCTTGTGGACGTTGTCAGTGTCCGCGATCTCGTTCCGTCCTTCGACGGTTGTGACGGCACCGGCACACTGCCGTGTACGTTGGTGGGTGCGTGGGACACCATGCAATTGAGTCGTACGTCCGTCCTGACATTGACCGCCGACGGGAGATACTCGAACGGTGGCGATCAGGGCACGTACACGCTGGGATGTGATTTCGTCACGTTCAGGAGGAACATGGCACTCCGATGCACGCCGGTCGATGCGGCCACGTGGCGAATCACGTGGTCGGTTGGCTGCACTTCATTCGAAGCTGTGCTGCGCGACGACTCGTGTCGGGCGGACGGCGGTGGCGGAGAGAGATTCTCCGGCCGCCGCCGATGAGTGACGGACCCTACGGGTGGTTGCTGCCGATTTCCGTGATGTGCAGAACGCCGCGTGCGTTGGCGCCGGCGACGTAGCTGCCCACCCAGATGTCGTACTGGCCTGCGCCCGCGTTCGGCAGGTCGACGGTCGGATTCGCGCCGCCCCACGAATCGTCGTTGCAGCGCCACGCGCCCGTTCCGGTGTTTACGAGCAGGGTCGCGTCGGTGCGCGTCACGCCCGCTGCGCCCGGGATCGTCACGTAGATGCGAAGGCTGGGCGAGTTGCCGGTCATGCGCAGGATGAAGTCTGGCTGGCGGGTGACGTAGCCAATGCAGCCCGGCCCGAGGCCCATCGTTCGCGCGTCGAGGTTTCCGCCCGAAACGATCGGAATGTTTACGGGGTCCGGAAGGAAGCCCGGCACCAGCGTTCGCGTGCCGTAGTTGGACGCGCGGCCGCCGATGATCAGCCCAGTCTGGGCCACGAGCGACGTGCCAAAGCCAGACACCGCGAGTGCGCAGGCCAGACCGATGATGCCGAGAATTCTTGATCGTCTCATTGTGGAGTCTCCGTTGGGTGAGTTGGCACCGCGCACCATCGCACGGCTCGTGGGATTCGAACGCTCGAATCGTTCGGCGCGCGTGGCGTCGCCCGTCCCAGACGGCGGTATGCGCCGATCTATTCAACGCACAATTGACGAAAATCAGGCGTTGGCCGGCCGCTGCGGGGTGTCGCCGGATTCCGGTCTTGTCTGGCCGGTCGGCGACTCCTCCGCGCGCCGAGCGCTGCGAGCGCGATCCCGAATGTACTCGCACCGAAGGGCCACCCATCGCGCTTCCCGCGATTCGCTGCACGGCACGCACAGCTCGCGGCGTTGATCCCATCCCCTCCGGGCGGGCGACTGTCGGCTAGTCGCGCGTCCGGATCCGTCGGCGCGGCCCGGTCCGCGGGCGCGTCTCGTACGGCAATGACGTCGCTCGGGGCGTCGGCAGCCAGGGCGTCTCGCGGGACGACGTCGCCTGGCGTCGCGTCTGTGGCTGCGTCTGCAATGCTCGCGTCCACGGCGGACGTCGAGACGCTGCCACTCACGGCGACGAGCGAATACACCGCGCCGATGGCGGCGGTGAATCCGGCGATCCGCAACGGATCGAGCGGGATGTGAACGTACCGCGCCGCGATTGGAATGCGCGCCGCCGTCGTTCGGTCGACGGCGTCGAGCGCGCCGAGCATCGTGCCGTTGCGTGACACCGTAGCGCGCGACGGCGTCCACGCGAACTCGAGCGTGTACGTCGTCGCGGCGAGCCAGTCGCGCTCGGCGATCGGAGTGCGCAAACTCGCGCCGATCGGAACGTGCGTGTCGTACACCTCGAACATCATGCGGCCCCGCAGGTCCGGCGCGGGAGGAACCCACGTGCCGCCGTACACGAACAGTTCGATGTTTCGCCGCGGCACGCTGACGGCACTCGCACCGTCCAGATCGCTCAGCACCGACAAGAAGTGGTGGTCGCCAGCCAGATTGAGCGCCGACAGCTGCGAGACCCGAAGGCGTAGCGCTCCAGTGTCTGTTTCGCGGCCAAGATCATACGTGAGATGGTCGCCGTCTCGATCGACGCGCCATCCGCCCGCCACAAAACTTCCGCCCGTGCGCCGCGCCGACGTCACGCCGCGCGTGAGATCGTCGCAAATGTTCACCGCGCCGCCGACGAGGCACTGCGCCCCCGCGTCTCGGGCTCTCGACTGAACGGCCACGCCGGCAGTGAGGGCGAGAAGCACCGCGATGCGGTTGCGCATCTCCCCCGTGCGTACACGTGCCGTGCCAACCGCGGCGCGCGGACAGACGCGTGTCGATTCGCGACGTTGACCATGGCCGTCTCCGCATGCGGAGCGCGAACGCACCCGATCGGGTGGTCATCGCCCTGACCGATGGTCACCCGCGTGGTCCGTCGTCTCCGCGTGGATTCTCCGAGCGCACACCCTCGATCAGGTGCCAGAAGCCTCGGACGATCTCCCACGAGAAGTAGGCGCGGGGCCTGTTCGGGAAAAGCCGCGCCGTCCCGTGAGAAACGATGTCGACTCGGTCCTCGCGCTTCGTCGCAGACACGTAGACCTCTGTGCCCAGCGCCTCGTCGTCCAAAGCGTTCGGCGTGCGGAACTCATACGCGACCCGCGGTCGTACGGGTGCCGAGAATCGGTCGTGGTAGCTCGCGAAGCTCCGCTCTCCGAGCGCGGACGGCAGCGCATCGAACCAACGCGCGAGAGAATCCGTGTGACGCTCGCGCCGATCGAGCAGCGGCATCTGGCCGAGGAAGTTGCAGAACAGCACCGCGAGGTCGGGATGCCGTGCAACGAGCCGTGCAAGACGGTCGATGTGAAAACCCGACGCATCGGGAGAAAACCAGTCGCCGCGATCCCATTCGAGCGATGCGCCCTTCGCGCGGAGCGCCGACGAGAAACGACGGCGAAAGATCCAGCGGGCGACCGGATCCGGTTCGACGCCCGTGATGCGTTCGAACCGCGTCAGAAGTGCAGCGGGAAGGGAGTAGCCGCCGCTCGGCCCGACGAGCAGCAATGCGCGTTCGGGAGGGTGCCATTCCAGCAACCACGCACCCACGGCATCGACGTACGGCTTCCACACGGTATCCCGGTAGAGCCACGCGCGAAAGTGGTATCGCAGTCCGCCAGTGGGTGTGAGAAGAGCCAACAGTTGTTAGTCGAGAGTCGAGAGTTCGGAGTTCGGAAGTCGGAGCGGCCGACCGATCACGATGCTCCCGCGCACTTCCACGTTCTTCCTCTGAACTCTTAACTCTCGACTTCCCTAAAACATCACTCCGAGGAAGCCGCGGACGGTCTGTGCGTTCTGTCCCGCGAAGTACTGGAGCGGACCGCCGGAGCGTTCGACCGACGTTGGTCCGAGGCCGCCGAGTGGGAAGAAGATGCCGTACTGAATCATGGCGTAGAAGCCCGGCGCCGCGCGTGCGGGCTCGGTGCCGTCGCGGCGGTAGTGGTTGGACTGGTACGCGATCGTCCCGTTCAGCTCGATGCCGAGGTTCGAATCGTTCCCGCGCGTCTGCATGAACTCGGACGCGCGCGAATAGATGATGTCGGCCCGCGCGTACAACAGGTCGCCGTTGGGCTCCTGGATGAAGTTGTACTGCACGGACGGGCGGAAGTAATACGCGCCGGAGAACTGACGCATGATCTGGCGCCAGAAGATCAAGTCGATCCGGTAGTCCGGGTGAAAGCGGAACAGGGACAGGAAGCGGTCGTTGCGGAACTGCGGAGTCAGCCCGTTGAAGAAGTTCAGGCCCTCCATGTCGGGGTCGCCCGACGCGTAGCCCGTCCGAAACTCGATGCTCAGACGATTGTTCAGCAGCCGGACCTCGCCCTCGGCGGCGGCGCCGAACTGGCTGATCGTGTAGCGCAGGTCACTCGGAGTGGGCGCCACGTCGATGCTCATGAGGCCGCCACGGATGTATACGGCCTCCATCTCGAAGCGAAAGTTCGAGCGCAAGACCTGCAGCCAGAGGTCCCCGATGAAGGCTTGTGCGCCCCGCCAGTTCAGCTGCGTGCCGTAGGCGGTGCTGCCCATGCTGCCCGCGCCGTTGAGGCCGACCGCGGCGTTGTGCTCGCCGGACATGAACTGCGAGCGGTACACGCCGTACAGGCCGCCGTTGACGACCCACTCGCTGCGGGCCATTGCCGCGCGCATCGCGTCCGGGTCCATCCGGCGTCCGAGCGCGATGATCCACTGGTGAACGTCGTCGTTCGTCGAGAGGTCGTACGGCTGGCCCTGACCCGGTTCGTTCAGGCGGTTGGCACTCGTCGCGCCGATCGACGGAAAGTCCCACATCGCCGCAAGGAAGACCCCGAGCGAGCGCAGTCGCGCCGCATACATGATCCGGTCGTTGGTCGACTGGTAGTCCGAATCGTAACCGTTTCCGGCGTTGGCAAGAATCCCGAGCCCCCAGTGCGACGGCATGCGCCCGAATCGGATTTGCCCCAAACTGTTGTTCGTGACTTCGGCCCACGCCCGCCGCACCGCGATGCTCTCGACGATGCCGTTGAACCCCGGCGTGGGCGCAATTTGCGTCGACGAGAATCCGGTGATCGGCGCCCAGGGCGACCGCGTGTTGAGCACGTAGCCGGTCGGGGTTTGCGCGAGGCCGCCGTAGTAACCCTCCGGCGTGGAGCCCAGCACGAGGTTGTCGAGCAAGTCGATCTGCGAGTGGATCACGACGTTTTCGGTCGGATGAATCTCGGGTTGGAGTCGCAACCGCATGTTCGCGGTGGTCTGCAAGCCGCCTGTGCAGCTTCCGGGGCGAGGCATGACAGGGCCCGACCCGCTGTCGGTGATATTGCACCACTGCGAGAACCAGTCCGGGCTCCGGTACCAGGGGAGCCGCGCTCCGTTGTAAATCGTCTCCGGACTCGCTACGCGTCCGCCGCCCGACATGATCGGAAACGCGTCCCAGCCGAGCGCGAACTCGCTGAACAGCTCCATGCGCGCGCGCAGATAGCCGTGAATCTCCATGATCGGCGTCGTGGGGCGCTCGGGCTCCGGCGGGGCCGCCCGCGCAACGTCCGCTGCGCTCGCCGTCGGCAACACTTGCGGCGCGGTGGCACTCGCGCCCGTCGCGCCCGAACCCGTTTCGCCGCCGCCCGAGCCGGCTGCGCCCGTGCCGGTTCCGCTCGAATCGCTGCTGCCGCCCCCGCCGCTGCTGCCTCCCGCACCGGACGTGGCGGCCTGCTGAGCGCCGGCCATCGCGGGCACACTCAACGCGCCAATCAGAACGAAGAACGCAGCCCGACGCATGATCCTCCACGGGCGGACGTTCGTTCCCGACAGGGCGTCCGCGGCGCCGTGGCGGTATCACGCACGAACACGGCGAGTCAACGACGCCACGCCGATGTGCCATCCGTGTTACGAGGGCGCGGTGACGGCAGTTCGGATCGTTCCACTCGGCGGGCTTGGCGAAGTCGGAATGAATTGCCTCGCGATCGAGAGCCCCGACGGCATTCTCGTGATCGATTGCGGCGTGACGTTTCCGCACGACGAATTCGGCGTCGACATCATTCATCCGGACTTCCGCTGGCTGGTCGAGCGTCGCAAGGACGTCGTCGGGGTCGTCGTGACGCACGGGCACGAGGACCACATCGGCGCGTTGCCGTACCTCCTGCGCGAGTTCGCGGTTCCGGTGTGGGCGCCGCCGTATGCTCTCGCGCTCATCGAGGGGCGAATGGGCGAACACCCCGATCTTCCCGCCGTGCAGATGCGCGCGACGCGCCCGCGCGTGCGATTCGACGTCGGTCCGTTCTCGGTCGAACCCTTGCGCGTGACGCATTCGATTCCGGACGCTACCGCTCTGTCCATCGACACGCCCGCGGGCCGGATATTTCACACGGGAGACTTCAAGCTCGAGCAGGATCCGCTCGACAACGAACTGTCCGATGAAAAGCGATTTCGTGCGCTCGGCGACGATGGCGTCGCGCTTCTCCTGTCCGACAGCACGAACGTCGACGTTCCGGGGCGCGCCGGCGAAGAACGCTCGGTCGCCACTTCGCTCGCGAGCGTCGTCGGTTCGGCCGAAGGGCTGGTGATCGTCGGAATCTTTGCGTCCAACGTCTTCCGCCTCCAGACACTCGCGAACATCGCATTGAAAAACGACCGCAAGCTCTGCTTTCTCGGTCGGAGCGTGCACACGCACTCCCGCGCGGCGACGCAACTTGGGCGATTCAAGATTCCCAGCCATCTGCTCGTGTCACCGGAACAAGCGGCGTCGGTTCCGCGCGACGGTCTGCTCGTCGTCGCCACGGGAACGCAGGCCGAACCGGTCGCAGCACTGCCGCGCCTTGCGCGGGACGACCACCCCAATCTGCGCATCGCGAAGGGCGATACGGTGATCTTCTCGTCGCGCGCGATTCCCGGCAACGAACGCGCGATCTGGGACCTGATCTGCCAGCTCGAGCGTCGCGGCGTGACGGTGCACTTTCCGGGGACGGACCCTGCGCTGCATGCGTCGGGGCACGCCGCACGCGACGAGCAGAGTCGCATGATCGAACTCGTTCGCCCGCAGTCGTTCGTGCCGGTGCACGGGACCTTCCACCACCTCAAGCGCCACGCCGAGCTGGCGCGCGAGATGAGCGTTCCCGACGTGATGGTTTTGGAAAATGGGCACACGGCGACGTTGCGAGGTGGTCAACTTCGCGCAGGTGAGGACGTGACCGTCGGGCGGGTGCACATCGACCACGGGCTCGTCGTGTCGGCGGCGGTTCTCGAGGAACGCGCCGCGATGGCCGCGACGGGAGCCGTGTTCGTCAACGTGCCGCTCGACGCCCGCGGCGCACGGAGTGGACGGATCTCGGTGGCAACACGGGGTCTCGTGGCGGACGAGTCGCCCGACATTCTTCGCGAGATCGTCGTCACGGCGATCGACGAAGGGCTCTCGCAAGCCCGCGGCGCGCTCGACCGTCTGGAAGCTTCCGCCGCGCGCGATGCGATCCGTCGCGCCGTCGGACGCGTCTTCAAGTCCGGGCGTCGAAGACCCGTGGTCGTCGTGAGGCTCGAAGGGGAGTAGATCCCCGCTGCCCTCCCGCCGCGTTGTGCGATACGTTCGCGACATGAGCGAAGCGCGCGCATCGTGGGACGAGTATTTCATGCAGATCGCCCGCACCGTCGCAACCCGCGCGACGTGCGATCGAAAGCACGTGGGCGCGGTGGTCGTGCGCGAGCGATCGATCCTCGCGACGGGCTACAACGGTTCGATCAAGGGATTGGAGCACTGCAGCGAAGTTGGACACATGATGGAAGACGGACACTGCGTTCGGACGATTCACGCCGAGGCCAACGCGATTCTCCAGGCCGCGCGCAACGGCGTTCGAATCGACGGGGCGATGATCTACGTGACGGCCTCGCCGTGCTGGCCGTGCTTCAAGATGATCGCAAACGCCGGCCTCAAGCGCATCGTGTTCGGTGAGTTCTACCGGGACCAGCGCATCTTCGAGTTCGCGCAGCGCCTCGAGATCGAACTGCTGAAGGTCGAACTCGCCGCCGCCTGAAGACTTCGCGAACCATGCCGACTGCGCCCACGTCCAGACGACTGCCGGCGGTGCTCGCCGCGATCGTCTTCGTCGGCTACGTCGGCGTCGCGCGCGGATTTGCAAACTTGTATCCGTTCTCGACGTTCGAGATGTACGCCGCCACCCGCACCGATGGTACGAGCCGCATCGGTGCGCGTGACGTTACGGGTCGCGTGCGCTCCGTGGCGCAGTACGCGCATTGGTCCTGTGACACACCGATTCGCACGGAGCCCGCTGCGTGCTTCGACGCTGGCGGATCGACTCGCGCCGTGCCCACGCTCCCATACCTGGACCGGGTTGCGTTCGACGTGATCGCGACGCGTCGTGGCGACGGCCCGGGCCGTGAATCCGTCGACGTCATCCGACGGATCTGGGAGGCGCGAGCGGTTGGCCAGGGAATCGCGATCCGCGACTGCGTCCTCGCGCGATGCCGTGCCCGCCGGATCTCGAGCAACGACGCGTGGGTCGCGTCCGACGCACTTCCCGAGCGGCGCGCCGCGCCGTCCCGCGAGGTCCCGTGACCGCGGCAGCCAGCGGTTGGGACGGCCGGTCTCGCGCGCCGCTGCGGGTCGCACTTGCGACGGTCGTCCTGTTCGATGTCGGTCTCGTCGCGCTCTTCGTCGCGCGCAATCCGCCCGACGCCCGCTCCCGGTCGCTTGCTCCGTCGTGGCTCATCGCCCTCGGCGGGCACCCATTGCGGACGGCGTGCGTCGCACTCGTCGCGGCCGTCGCGCTCGTGTCCTTTGCGCGTGGCCGCGCGATCGTGTCGTCGGCCTTCGTTGCGCTCGCCTCGCTCGCGGTTCTCAATGAGTCCCTGGCCGCGCTCGTCGGCGGGCCGATGCGCTTTCTCTATTTTGGTGGCGCGTGTTTGTTGGGCTGGACGGTTGGCTACGCGGCGAGCCGTGCAGCGACGCAGGTCGGCGTGCCGGCCCGCGACGAACGCGTGGCGGAGCGCACCACGCTCGCCGTCCTTGCGGCAGCGTACGTGAACGCCGCGGTCAGTAAGATCGGAGAGTCCGGCTTTCACTGGTTCGAGCCGAGGCACCTGCAATTCGTCGTGCTCGGCCATCACAACTTTGCCGATGAGAGTTGGGTCGGACGGTTCGCACATCTCGTCGTCGGATCGGACACGCTCGCCGCGGCGTTGTCGGGTGCAACGCTGGTGATCCAACTCGGTGCGCCACTTCTTCTGGTCGGGATGCGCTCGCGTTTCGCGTGGTCGCTGCTGCTGCTCGGCTTTCATCTGAACGTGCTGCTGCTCGCGCACATTCTGTTTCTGCAATCGATGCTCCTGCTCGTCGCGTTCTGTTGGCCCTGGGGTCGTTGGTTGTCGCGCTGGGTTCCCGCGCGCGATGACGGTTCTGCGTCCGAGCCCGTATCGCCGGCGCCGCGCGAGCGAGGCGTTCTTCGTGTGTCCGCGGCCATCGTTGCGGTCGCGGTGGTCGCGGCGTGGACGCTGCCGATTCGAGGTTACACACGCTCGCACCACGTCGGCGAACGTCCATCCGTCCACGCGCGAACTCCGGAACGCGCGCCGCCCGCGCCGTGGGCCGATCCTCGAATCCCGCGTTCGCGGGTGACCGAGCCGTCGGCGAGTCTGCGCGCGCCGCTCGGAAATCTCGCGGCCGGGGACGAGATCGCCGGGTACCGAGTCCTCGGCGTGGGCGTGCTGCGGGACGAGCGCACCGTCGTCGTCGCGCTCGCGCGCGGGGACGTGCGATGGACGATTCGGCTGACGGCGCGGGGTGCGCGGTCCGAGAGCGCGCCGCGATCGACCGATCGATGGGACGTCTTCTACGACCGCGCATGGTCGGGCGACTTGTCCCCGTCGGACCGCGATCGCGTTTTGGATGAATTTGCCGCACGAGCCCGCGCGAACGCGATGGGGGCACCTGTGACGTTCTAGTCGCCCGGAGCGCCTGCCGCGACGGCGCGCGTGCTGACACCGCAGGCGCACTCTGCAGGCAAAACGCGTTACGCTTGCGGCACATGTCGCCCCCAAATTCGATTCTCGTCGTGGAAGACGACACGGCCGTGGGCACGGTCCTCGCGGCCCAGTTGCGGCAGGCGGGGTACGAAGCGCGTTGCGTTCCGTCGGGAAACGACGCGATGCACGCGCTCGGCACACGCCACGTCGATCTCGTGATCACGGACCTGCGCATGCCGGGGATGGACGGCATGGAGCTACTCCGACGTGTGCGCGCCGAGTGGTCGGACGTGCCGGTCGTCATGATCACTGCGCACGGCAACGTGCCCGTGGCCGTCGAGGCGATGAAAGCCGGCGCGACAGACTTCGTGTCGAAACCGTTCAATCAGGAGGAGATTCTCTACGTCGTCGACAAGGCCCTGCGGCTGCGACAGGACGACCCGCCGCCTGCTCCCGGGACGGACGCGGGCGCGTACGTGTCCACCGAGCCCGCAATGCGCGAGGTTCTCGACCTCGTTCAGCGCGCAGCGAAGGGAAGCGCAACGGTGCTCCTGCGCGGCGAGAGCGGAACGGGCAAGACGTGGCTCGCCCGGGCGATCCATCAGATCAGCCCGCGTGCCTCCGGGCCGTTCGTCGAAGTTCACTGCGGTGCGCTGCCCGACCAGCTCATCGAGAGCGAGCTGTTCGGCTACGAGAAAGGTGCGTTCACGGGCGCGACGCAACGCAAAGTCGGCAGAGTCGAATTCGCCGCGGGCGGCACGCTGTTTCTCGACGAGATCGGTGACGTGTCGGCGGCAGTGCAGGTCAAGCTCCTGCGGCTCCTGTCGGAAAAGAGGTTCGAACGACTGGGCGCGACGGCCACGCTGACCGCGGACGTGCGGTTTGTCGCGGCAACGCATCGGCCGCTCGAGGACATGATCGCGCGTGGAGAATTTCGTGAGGATCTCTTCTATCGACTCAACGTGATCCCGATTTACGTTCCGCCGCTGCGAGAGCGTCGCGGCGACATCGAACGGCTCGCAGTGCGGTTCTGCGATCACGCCCGGCGTGAGGCAGGCAACCGGAACAGCGTGTTGGACCCACGTGCGATCGAGCTACTCATCGCCCAGCCGTGGCCGGGGAACGTGCGGCAGCTGCAGAGCTTCGTTTCGCGGCTCGTGGTGCTGTCGGACGACCGCATTCTGAGCGTCGACGACGTTCAGCGCGAACTCGCGCGCACGCCGATTCGATCGCCCACCGTACCGCAAACGACTGGAATTCCAGGCGCAGCACTGCCGACGGCCGCGCCCGGCTCGCCGAGCGAGAGCGTGCCCGCGCCGGACGCCGGTCTCGGCCCACAGCTGCGCGAGGCGGAAAAGAAGGCGATTCTCGACGCGTTGGGCAAGTGCGCCGGCAACCGAACGAAAGCCGCGCGCCTCCTCGGGATCAGTCGTCGCACGCTGTACAACAAGATCGACGAGTACGGGATTTCCTAGCGATTTCTTGACACGGCTCGCTGCGTGGCTCTACTCGGCGATTGTCCGAGCGACGCCATGACGACCGACGTCCATTTGCCCGAATCGAAGCCCATGGAGCCCAAGCCCGCGAGCCGCCGCGCGACCGCCGAAGGAATGGCCGCGAAGCAGCGCGACATTTCCGTCAGCGAATTCTTCACGAAGAATCGCCACCTGCTCGGTTTCGACAATCCGCAGAAGGCGTTGCTCACCGCGGTGAAGGAAGCGGTCGACAACTCGCTCGATGCCTGTGAAGAGGCCGGGATCATTCCGACGATCCATGTCGCGATCGACGAACTTGCGGAAAACCGCTTTCGGGTGACGGTCCAAGACAACGGCCCCGGCATCGTGCGTGCGCAGATTCCGAAGATCTTCGCGAAGCTTCTCTACGGCTCGAAGTTTCATCGACTCAAGCAGTCGCGCGGGCAACAGGGCATCGGCATCTCCGCCGCCGGCATGTACGGGCAGCTCACGACCGGTCGCCCCATCGTCGTCACGTCCAAGACCGGGAAGAACAAGCCCGCGCATCGGCTGGAAGTGCGAATCGATGCGCGCACGAACGCGCCCGAGATTCTCAAAGACGACGTCACCGAGTGGGAGGGCGTTGAACACGGCACGAAGGTCTCGATCGAGATGGCCGGGATCTACCGCGGCGGTCGCGCGAGCGTCGCGACCTACCTCGAGCAGACCGTCGTCGCGAACCCACACTTGGAACTGACGTTCGTTCCGCCACGCGGCGCCGAGACGCAGAGCTGGCCACGCGCGAGCCAGCAGTTGCCGCCCGAAGTGCAAGAGATCAAGCCGCATCCGTACGGCGTCGAACTCGGGATGCTGATCAAAGCGTTTCGCGAGGCCAGCGGTCGTACGGCGAAGGCCGTGCTGATGGAGGACTTCTCCCGCGTGTCGAGCGCCTCGGCCGGGCATTTGTTGGAACTCGCGGGCGTCCCCGCGCGCGCGGACGCAGCAGGTCTCGAAGGGGCGCAGATCGAGTCGATCCACAGCGTGATTCAAGTGTCGCAGGCGGCGATCCCGGCCGTGCCGCGCTTGTTCAAGCACTTACAGAAGCGCACCGACAAGTTCTCGACGGCGATCATGGAACTTGGGTCGAATTTCACCCAAGGTCTGATCGAACGCGTAGCGAAGAAGGCTGGGTTCGAGTCCAGCACGCCGAGCATCAAGGTCGAGTTGTCGCAGCTCGAGCGGTTCAGAAAAGCTCTCGAGGGACAACAAGTGCGAATTCCGTCGCCGCCCGCGACGTGTGTTGCACCCATCGGCGAGGATCTCATCGTCGAAGGACTCAAGCGAAGGTTCCACGCGGAGTTCTACGCGTCGCACACGCGGCCACCGGCCGTGTATCGCGGCAATCCGTTCGTCGTAGAGGTCGGGATCGCGTTCGGCGGCGAGCTGCCGGGCGACCAGTCGTGCGAGATGCTGCGATTCGCAAACCGAGTTCCGCTTCTGTACCAGCCGCGTGCGTGCGCCACGACCGAAGCCGTGATGCGTGTGAACTGGAAGTCGTACGCGAAGTACGGTGGCATCAATCAGCGCGGCTCCGAGATGCCCGTGGGGCCACTCGCGATCATGGTGCACCTCGCCAGCGTGTGGGTCCCGTTCACGAACGAGGCCAAGGAAGCGATCGCCAACTACGAAGAGATCATCGAGGAGATCCGCGCTGCGCTGCAGGAGTGTGGGCGGAAACTCGGCGCGTACGTCAACGCCAAGGAAGCCGAGCGCTGGCAGCACGAACGCAAGAACCTCTTCGAGCGGTACATCGCCGAGATCGCGCAGGCGATTCAAGGGATCACGGGTGTGCCGGCCGAGAAGGTCAAGAAGGACTTCCACGCGGCGCTGCCCAACCACGTCAAGCTCGTCGCGGATGCGCCGCCGTCGGAGCTTCCGCCCGGTCCCGTGGCGGGCGCGACGGATTCCGTGCCGCCGCCGATCGATGCGACGCTCGAAGCCGCCGCCGTTCCTGTCGAGACGTTCGACCACGCCGCCAAGCCCGAGCGCGCGGCGCGAGTGGCGATCCCTCCGCCCCCGAAGGCCGCCGCGCCTTCGAAGCGTGCGTCCGCCGGAGGATCCAAGGGCGAACAACTGACCCTCGGTGGAATCGCGAAGGTCGACACGCGTTCGCGCGATGTGCCGAGCGCGCGCAAGCAACCGAAGCAGCCGAAGCAGAAGCCAACGAAGAGCCGACGGTCGTAGGCCCGAACGCGGCGGCGACGTCGGTAGCCGAGTACGGGCTTCGCAAACTGGAGAATGGGATGGATACGCGGGACGAAAAGACGCTGAAACGAATCAGTCGATTGGCGTTCGACACACTCGCGTCAGTTCGCGCGGGGCGCAATCCATCGATCGACATCCCCGTTCGCGCGCTGTCCAACGTTTTCTTCGACGAGAAGAAGCGAGTGATCCAGCTCGGCGAGAACAAGCAACAACGCCTTTTCTTTCACTACAAGCAGGCCAAGGTCTTCATGCAGACCATGCTGGTCGCCCAGGAGTGCAAGAAGCTCATCGAGCAGGGCGCGACGACGTCCATCCGCGATTTGTTCTACGCCGCGAAGCACACGATCTCGGGCACCAAGGAAAACACGTTCGACGAGCAGGACGAGAGCGATCCGGTCATCGAGGATCTCGAGGTCTCTCTCGACGTGCTGCGCGAAGAGTTGCACCTCCGAGCCGACAACCGCGGCGCCATGGTGGGCGCGATGACCATCGTCGATTCGGGGGACACGATCGATCTTCGCAGGATGGGCTCCGGCGGCTGGAGCGTGCCGTCGATCGTCGAGCCCAACCGCATCGAATTTCGCGAACACGAGTGTGAGTTCATTCTGTTCGTCGAGAAGGGCGCGGTCTGGTCGCGTCTGAACGAGGACAAGTTCTGGAAGACGCACAAGTGCGTGATCGTGTCGGGCGGCGGGATGGCAGCGCGAGGCACGCGGCGGCTTCTGCAGCGGCTGGTGAACGAACTGAAGCTTCCGTTGTACTGCGTGGTCGACAACGATCCCTGGGGTTTCTACATCTACTCGGTGATCAAACAGGGTTCGATCAACCTGGCGTACGAGTCCATGCGACTCGCCGTGCCCAAGGCGCGCTTCCTCGGGCTGTCGAGCAAGGACGCCGACGAGTACAAATACACGAGCATGGCGATCGACCTGAACGACGAGGATCGTTCGCGCATCGCGCAGATCAAGAACTACCCCTGGTTCCAGGACAAGCGCTGGCAGGGGGAACTCGAGACGATGCTGCAGAGCGGGCGCAAGTACGAAATCGAGGCGCTGTCGCACCGCGGAATTCGCTTCGTCACCGAAGAATACATTCCGCAGAAGATCAAGAATCGGAAGTGGATCGAGTAGGGTCTCGCGCGCGACGGTCACTCTTGCCCGGTATCGGCGTCCACGATCGATTGAACTCTGAAATCGCGCAGACCTCATCCCCCGGCGCTCCCGCGTCGAACAGATCGGCGCGAAGACGCATCACGACATACGGGTCGCTCTGCATCGAGGCCAGCGACTGCGCATCGCCGCCCGCCACGAATTCCATTGCGATGAACGGCCGGCCCTTCTCCGTGCCGACCTCGTAGCAGCGCACGATGTTCGGGTGCGACAGCGTCCGCGCGATGCGCTGTCGCGCGACGCGCGGTCGTGGCGGTGTCGCTCGCGACGGCGGCTTATCTCATTTGCGCGGACGCCGATCGTTGCTTCTCGTACCACCGCGCCGACCAGCGGACCTCTGCACGCGCTCGCGGATGGAATTCAACGCGCACGACGCTGCTGGATCTCGGCGAGAGTCCCGTCGCGAACCGCGCTCCACTCAACGGGCTCGACGCGACCCTCGCGAATCTCGTCCGAGCGGCGCTGAAGTTCTCCCGCCCATGCGCCCGCGACGTCAGCTTCGGGCTCTTCGAGACTTGCCAGCAACTCTTCCGCAACGTGCGCCCGCTCGTCGTGCGGGAGCGCGAGCACGTGCACGAGGATGTCCTGCGTCGTCATGGGGAGAGCGTAGCACCACGCACGGATGGCCGCATCGCCGCAACGTACGATCGGTGACTCCGATGAGTCTTCCGCTTCAATTGGACTCCGGACGTCCGGCTCCGCGCGCGCGCAATTGCTACCGGCCATCGATGTCCGCGACTCCACGCGCAGGGGCCGTGCCGAATCCGTCAGCCTCCGCGCTCATCGGGGTGCGAGACCCATCGGGGTACGCGGCGATGTGTACTCGCACATCGGGGCTACGTGATTGTCGTGCAGTCGTCGCTGGCGCCCCTTTGGAGAGCGGATAGGCAGTCGAAGGGACTTCTTGTTGGGAGCGAATGTCGAACATCGCTTCGCATAACGAACATTGAACGAAGCCGCTCCGCGGCAGCGTGAGAGGCGTTTCGTTCGCCACGTGTGACATCATCGTGCAGCATCGCCCACTCGGACGATGCTCTCACGTTTTGCCTTCGTGATCCACGGCGCGTCTCGCGCAACGCTCCCTCGGTCGGCGACCCATGTCGCCGGCAGAAGGAGCAGCCGCGATGGGAACGCTTCGCCAACGGATGATCGAGGATCTTGAACTTCGAGGACGCCGACCGCTCACGATCGATGCCTACGTGCGCGCGGTCGCGAGCTTCGTGCGGCACTGCGGACGCTCGCCGCGGGAACTGGGCGCCGACGACGTGCGTGCCTATCTGCTGCACATGCGAAGGGACCGGGGACTGGCACAGACCACGCTAAACGTGCATCTGGCCGCGATACGCTTCCTCTACTCGGTCACGCTCCATCGGCCCGGCGTGACGGCATCGTTCCGGCAGATTCGGGTCGATCGGCTAGCGCCAGATATCTTGTCGACGTCGCAGATCGAGCGACTGCTCGCCGGTGCGAGCAACGTGAAGCATCGCGGCATGTTCATGCTGCTCTATGGCGCCGGCCTGCGCGTGGGGGAGTTGCAGAGTCTTCATGTCGCCGACGTCGACGGCGATCGCCGAGTCATTCACGTACGCGACACGAAGAGTCGCCGCGATCGTATCGTCCCGCTGCCGGCCCGTGCGCTGCCGGTGTTGCGCGAGTACTGGCTCGCGTACCGGCGCAAGCTGACGCGCACTGGACTGCTCTTTCCTGGATACAAAGGGAGGATGACGCGCGAGGCCGTGCACCGCGCGCTCGACACGGCCGTGCTGCGCGCCGGGTTGCAACAGCATGTGTATCCGCATCTGTTGCGACACTCGTTCGCAACGCACCTGCTCGAGGCCGGCGAGGACATTCGGACGGTGCAGATCCTGCTCGGCCACGTGCACATCACGAGCACGGTGCGATACACCCATCTGTCGGAAGCGCGGCGAGCGCGCATTCGCAGCCCGCTCGATGTGTACGCGCCGTCCGAGGCAATCGCCGCCGCGGTGTAGCGCGCCGTGCCCGGCGCGCGAACGGGTCACGCGCACGCGTCCAACACCTCGCCGCCGCCCGCGGCGGCGAGGTCGTCGGCAAGCGTGACGCTCGGGGACATTGCGCGTCGACACGGCGCAGCAGTCGCGCCGAGGTGCACCGATCGACAGCGGAAGGTTCTCTCCGACGTCGCGCGCTGTCGCACCGAATCGCTCGGCGGGCACGTCCAACACTGCGAGGCCTGCGGACACGACACGCCCGTGTACAACTCCTGTCGTAATCGACACTGCCCACAGTGCCAGTCGTTCGATCAAGCCCGATGGCTCGAGGCACGCATCGAGCGCATCTTGCCGGTGCCGTACTTCCACGTGGTCTTCACGCTGCCGTCCGAGTTACGAGCGATCGCGCGCTACAACCCCGCCGCCGTTTACTCGCTGCTCGCGCGGCTCGGCGCCGCGACGCTGCTCGAGGTCGCGGCGACACCGAGGCACCTCGGCGCGCAGCCGGCGATCACAACGGTGTTGCACACGTGGAGTCGCGACCTCTCGTATCACGTCCACCTGCACTGCATCGTGAGCGCTGGCGGCCTATCGGCGGACGGCGCGTCGTGGATACGGTCACGCCGTGCGGACTACCTCTTTCCGATTCGGGTTCTGGGCGCGCTGTTTCGCGGGAAGATGATGAATGCACTTGACCGCGGATTGCGCGACGGCACCCTGCGTCTTCCGGACGACGCAGCAGACATGTTCACGCGCGTGCGCGACAGACTCCATCGAACGCGGTGGCTCGTGTACGCCAAGAAACCGTTCGCGGGCGCAGAGCAGGTGTATGCGTACCTCGGTCGCTACACCCACCGCGTCGGCATCTCGAACCATCGCATCGAATCGCTCGATGCCGAAGGACGCGTGACATTTCGCACGAAGAACGGTGACCACTGTACGCTCGCTGCAGCAGACTTCCTCGGACGATTCGTACAACACGTCCTCCCGCGTGGCTTCGTGAAGATTCGACACTACGGCCTGTATGCCGCCGGGAACGTCCAAACGAGACTCGCGGTCGCGCGCGCGTTGATCGAGCCGCGACGGAAGGACGCTCGCGTCACCGCGCCACCGTCGCCCGGGACGTGGCCCGAGATGCTCGTGGCACTCTGCGACGTCGACGTCGGCGTCTGCACGCGTTGTGGTTGCCAGGCGGTCGTGCGCCGGCCGCTTCACGAGCCGTCAGCGTCGTGGCCAGTCACACCGGATACGTCATGAGCGTCGTCGACGATCTCGTAGTCACCGTCGCATCTGTTCGCGTCGCACCCGAATGTGTCGCACGCGATGGGCCGCTCCAGCTCGTCGCCAGGCGCACGATCGACTTCGGGCGATGCACGTCGATCTCACCCCCACTTCGGCCTCGAACTGCACCGCATCGATGGTCGCCCAGCTCACCGGACGCCGCGTGGGCGGACTGGCAACGAGGCAGAACGCGCCGGCCGCCGCAGCCGCGCTTCGCTCTTTCCCCATATCCGGCCCGCTGCTGAACTCGTCGCGGCTCCGCGGCTTCGTTCAACCGCGCTTTGGCGAAGCGCCCTGGCAGGTCGTCGGACAACTGCGCCGATCCATTTTCACGGCGCTACGCCAAAGCGCTATTCATTCTGTAAACTTCGGCCGAACGGACACGTTCAAATCGCGATATCATGCCGCGTGCGTAGTGAAAACCGCTACTCTACTCGCGGACCCACTGTACGCAGGCGCACTGGCGGAGTGTAGAGAGAGTTTCTCATGTCGGCGATGACGATCGCCGTCGGCGGTACACTGGTGAGCACGGTCTCGCTCAGGGTCGCTTCACGCAAGAGCAAGTCGTGGAATCGCACCCGAGGCAGTGCTGCATCCGAGTCCCGATCGGGGGCGGCGAGGTCGTGAATCCTGATCATCAGCGGTGCCCGATCGTAGGACCGGCCGGCGACAATGGGATATGGGGATGCTCGGTCACGCGCCCCCGCGCGTCGGTGACGTAGTTCGTACTCTGCAAATGATCGGTGTGATACCAGAGCGTCGTCCGCGGACTTCCTGCCGTCGGCGGCGGACCCCCGGGACCTCCGCCTCCGCCTGCACCCGGCGGCCGGTTGTACATCACGGTCGCGACGCGCTCGCTTCCCGCGAACACGTGGTTCATCGCGAACATCCCGTTGCGCACGCTGTGAAAGCGACTCGGGTACTGCGTCACGTCGTGGCGCCGCAACGAGAACCGGTGGGTCCGCTCGCCGTCCGCGTCGTACACGAACGCCATGTCGGCATCGTCGCCGCGGATGCTCTGCAAGCGGTCTTCGTCGTCCCACTGCAGCGTGCGCGTCGCGCTCCGCGCGTGCACCGTGTCGTCGCAGTTGTCGCGTCGGTCCTCCCAGCCGCGTTGATTTCCGTCGAGGTCGTACCGGGCATGAGCAGCACGTGGACTGCGCGCGTCGCGATTGGCTGCTGGCGTTCGCGCTCGTGGTGTCCGCGGCGCACTCGTGTTCGCGGGACTCACGCCTCGCGCTGACGCGTGCGCCCTGTGCGCGAGCACCGCGATCGCAACCGACGCCACGGCCGCTCCGAGACGCGTTGCTCGCGCTCGTGACGACGGTGCTGTGCGCGCTGCGTTCGCTGCTCGGTTCACGACATCTCTCACCGGCGTCGGCCCCTCACCGCTTGCGCCTGGACGACGGGTCTTTTCTTCTGCTTCGCTTGCTCGCACTGGGTATGGGACGAGGTGAGACGGAACATCCATGGTGCGAGCGGGTCGTTCACCTCGGGGTCGGTCGAGTTTCGGTATGGGTCTCGAACCCGCTGTTGTATCTGACCGCCCCACCGGCCCACCCGGTTGAGTCTCGAACTCGAATAGGTAGGTGCCGTTCGACCCAATCTTCCTACTCCGTCCGCGTGGTGGCTCGTCGACCTCGAAGGCCATCCACCTCGCAGGGTCCCTTCGGGACTCGCTCGCGTACCGCACCGATGCGGCACGACCCGCTCGCACCATGGAGTTCTGTTATGCCTATCGCTGGTCTCGATGTCCACAAGCGCGTCGTGCAGGCCTTCGTCCTCGATGACGACGGTTCCGTGCGTCTGCGTGCACGTTTTGATTGCGACCGAGAGTCGCTCGAATACTTCGCGTTGAACCATTTGGGTCCTCGCTGCCGCGTCGCTCTTGAAGCGACGACGAACACTTGGGCGATCGTCTCGGTTCTCGAGCCGCTCGTCGGCGAGGTCGTGGTCTCCAACCCGCTGCGCACGCGCGCAATCGCCGAGGCGCGGATCAAGACCGACAAGGTCGACGCCGAGGTGCTCGCCCGCTTGCTCGCCGCCGACTTCCTGCCCACGGTGTGGAAGCCCGATCCGGCGACCAAGACCCTGCGGTCGCTGTGCTCGCGGCGCTCCTCGCTCGTGTCCGATCGCACGACGGTGAAGAACCGCATTCAGTCGGTGCTGCACCAGCGCATGATCGCTGTTTCGTACAAAGACCTCTTCGGGCGCAAGGGACGCGACTGGCTCGAGAAGCTCTCGCTCGATCCGCTCGGCCGCGAAGCGATCGACAGCGAGCTGCGGCTGCTCGATCGCGTGGGCGAAGAGATCTTCACGATGGAGAAGACAATCGCCACGATCGCGCAACCCGATCCGCGTGCGCGACTGTTGATGACGCTGCCGGGCGTGAGTGTGGCAGTCGCACAAACGCTGCTCGCGGCCCTCGGGGACATCACGCGCTTTCGCGATGGCGACCACGCCGCGAGCTACCTCGGTCTCGTACCGTCGACGCGACAGTCGGCCGATCACACATACCATGGCCGCATCACCAAGCAGGGCAACGGTCACGCGCGATGGATGCTGGTGCAGGCGGCGCAGCACTTGGCGTCGCATCCCGGGCCACTGGGAAACTTCTTCCGCAAACTCTCCAAGAAGAAGAACCGCAACGTCGCCGTCGTCGCCGTCGCACGCAAGCTCGTGGTCATTGCCTGGCACATGCTCACCAAGAACGAGCCGTACCGCTACGCGATCCCGCGCACGACGGAAACCAAGCTCGCGAAGCTCCGCGTGCTCGCGGGTGGCGAGAAGCGACGCACGGGGCCGCGCAAAGGACTGCCACGTCCCGCGAGCTACGGAACCTTCGCAGGAACTCGCGCCCTCCCGTCGCTCGAGCAGGTCTGCGAGCGAGAGGAGCTGCCCGCGCCCAAGCCGCTGGCGGACGGCGAGAAGCGCATCGTGAAGGCCGCAGGCGCGGAGAAGTTCGTGCGCGAGATCCACTCCGTACGGCGCGAACCGCGGAACAAGGGCGTGCGGGCGGCGGCAGCCGCAGCAGCGGCGACCGGCGCGGGAGTCGGGCGCGGCGTGCAAAACGCCGTGCGTGCAACGGACCCGGAGCGCACACAGACCCACAACTCTCCAACACCGCAGAGTGCCAATGAGATTCAACAATGAGGTTGACATGCTCATAGGTAGCGGATGTCACGCACGTACTCGGTCGTGAGGACGGTGGGAGAGCCCGTTACCGTTCTCGTTCCCGTTGCTGACTCCAGTTGTCCGCCGAGATTGTATCGGGCATGAGCAGCACGTGGACTGCGTGCGTCGTGATTGGCTGCTGGCGTTTGCGCTCGTGGTGTCCACGGCGCTCTCGCAGCCTCGGGACTCACGCCTCGCGCGTCCGCACGTACACCTTGCGCGAGCACCGCGATCGCAACCGACGCCACGGCCGCTCCGAGACGCGTTGCTCGCGCTCGTGACGACGGTGCTGTGCGCGCTGCGTTCGCTGCTCGGTTCACGACATCTCTCACCGGCGTCGGCCCCTCACCGCTTGCGCCTGGACGACGGGTCTTTTCTTCTGCTTCGCTTGCTCGCACTGGGTATGGGACGAGGTGAGACGGAACATCCATGGTGCGAGCGGGTCGTTCACCTCGGGGTCGGTCGAGTTTCGGTATGGGTCTCGAACCCGCTGTTGTATCTGACCGCCCCACCGGCCCACCCGGTTGAGTCTCGAACTCGAATAGGTAGGTGCCGTTCGACCCAATCTTCCTACTCCGTCCGCGTGGTGGCTCGTCGACCTCGAAGGCCATCCACCTCGCAGGGTCCCTTCGGGACTCGCTCGCGTACCGCACCGATGCGGCACGACCCGCTCGCACCATGGAGTTCTGTTATGCCTATCGCTGGTCTCGATGTCCACAAGCGCGTCGTGCAGGCCTTCGTCCTCGATGACGACGGTTCCGTGCGTCTGCGTGCACGTTTTGATTGCGACCGAGAGTCGCTCGAATACTTCGCGTTGAACCATTTGGGTCCTCGCTGCCGCGTCGCTCTTGAAGCGACGACGAACACTTGGGCGATCGTCTCGGTTCTCGAGCCGCTCGTCGGCGAGGTCGTGGTCTCCAACCCGCTGCGCACGCGCGCAATCGCCGAGGCGCGGATCAAGACCGACAAGGTCGACGCCGAGGTGCTCGCCCGCTTGCTCGCCGCCGACTTCCTGCCCACGGTGTGGAAGCCCGATCCGGCGACCAAGACCCTGCGGTCGCTGTGCTCGCGGCGCTCCTCGCTCGTGTCCGATCGCACGACGGTGAAGAACCGCATTCAGTCGGTGCTGCACCAGCGCATGATCGCTGTTTCGTACAAAGACCTCTTCGGGCGCAAGGGACGCGACTGGCTCGAGAAGCTCTCGCTCGATCCGCTCGGCCGCGAAGCGATCGACAGCGAGCTGCGGCTGCTCGATCGCGTGGGCGAAGAGATCTTCACGATGGAGAAGACAATCGCCACGATCGCGCAACCCGATCCGCGTGCGCGACTGTTGATGACGCTGCCGGGCGTGAGTGTGGCAGTCGCACAAACGCTGCTCGCGGCCCTCGGGGACATCACGCGCTTTCGCGATGGCGACCACGCCGCGAGCTACCTCGGTCTCGTACCGTCGACGCGACAGTCGGCCGATCACACATACCATGGCCGCATCACCAAGCAGGGCAACGGTCACGCGCGATGGATGCTGGTGCAGGCGGCGCAGCACTTGGCGTCGCATCCCGGGCCACTGGGAAACTTCTTCCGCAAACTCTCCAAGAAGAAGAACCGCAACGTCGCCGTCGTCGCCGTCGCACGCAAGCTCGTGGTCATTGCCTGGCACATGCTCACCAAGAACGAGCCGTACCGCTACGCGATCCCGCGCACGACGGAAACCAAGCTCGCGAAGCTCCGCGTGCTCGCGGGTGGCGAGAAGCGACGCACGGGGCCGCGCAAAGGACTGCCACGTCCCGCGAGCTACGGAACCTTCGCAGGAACTCGCGCCCTCCCGTCGCTCGAGCAGGTCTGCGAGCGAGAGGAGCTGCCCGCGCCCAAGCCGCTGGCGGACGGCGAGAAGCGCATCGTGAAGGCCGCAGGCGCGGAGAAGTTCGTGCGCGAGATCCACTCCGTACGGCGCGAACCGCGGAACAAGGGCGTGCGGGCGGCGGCAGCCGCAGCAGCGGCGACCGGCGCGGGAGTCGGGCGCGGCGTGCAAAACGCCGTGCGTGCAACGGACCCGGAGCGCACACAGACCCACAACTCTCCAACACCGCAGAGTGCCAATGAGATTCAACAATGAGGTTGACATGCTCATAGGTAATCGAAGTGCCGGTTGCCGACGCACTCCGGCGCGTGGGGGTGAGCCGCTGCGTATCGGTACGTGAGATCGTGGCTCGTGTCCGTGCGCGGACGCGCGGGTGCGCCACCGAACTGAATCGAGTCCGCCTGCACGTTGCGACGGAGATTGCCGATTTCGTCGTAGCCCAGCCCCTGCTCGTAGCGCTGGACGACGGACCCCGGCACGCCTCCGCCCCGCAGCACGCGGCCGTAGTACCCCAGCGCGGTGCTGAGTTGGTCCAGGTCGTCGTATCGGGCATGAGCAGCACGTGGACTGCGTGTGTCGCGATTGGCTGCTTGCGTTGGCGCTCGCGGTGTCTGCGCCGAGCTCGCGTGCGCGGGACACTCGCCTCGCGCGTCCGCACGTGCACCGTGCGCGAGCACCGCGATCGCAACCGACGCCACAGCCACTCCGAGACGCGTTGCTCGCGCTCGTGACGACGGTGCTGTGGGCGCTGCGCTCGCTGCTCGGTTCACGACTTCTCTCACCGGCGTCGGCTCCTCACCGCTTGCGCCTGGACAACGGGTCTTTTCTTCTGCTTCGCTTGCTCGCACTGGGTATGGGACGAGGTGAGACGGAACATCCACGGTGCGAGCGGGTCGTTCACCTCTCGACTATCTCGATGTCATTGCACCACAGGCTGACGTGCCCCGTTGAAGCAAAGTCAAAGTCGATTGACCAGCGGCCGTCCACCTGCTTGAACGTTACGTCCCATGTGACTGGGTGGCCGCCCACTCTCTCACCAAATTTCATGTCGATCCGCAGATCCGACGCCCAACTGCACGTTAGGGTCGCGTCAGAGCCGGAATACCCGCGCGGAGGGCTCCCGAATCTCACGGCGAGCACGAGGTCGCGACCTTCATTCGTCCACGCAATACTTCGCAAGCTAAGGTCGGACCAGCCCAGCTCGCCTAATTGCTGCTCATTCATGCTTGTCACGTTTCGCCCTCACCTGTGTCGCGGCGCACTGCGCGTTGCGGCGCCAGAGACAATGTTCGCCACGTCCTCGGCCGAAACCGCACGCCCGGGCCGGGTTCTGCCGTTCTGGAACGATTGGCCCATTCGAGGATTCGTGTTCATGATTGGATCATGCGTGTGACTGTGTCCAGCGCCATGGTCCTCATTCTGCAGGATGTCGGTTCGCCCGCCATTCGGCTGGTCGTAGCTCCCGGGCGGAGTAGCGTGAGTGTCGACGATCGTGCCGTCCGGTTCACTGATGAATCGTGGAGGTGGTGTCGATGCGCCGCCTCCTCCCGCGCCCCCCGCCCCGCCCCCGCCCCCACCGCCACTCCCGCCCCCACCCGCCGCCCCACCCGTCACGCCCATTCCCGTGGTCGTCTCGGTACTCGGCGCGCTCGCTTCCAACGACGCCGCGTCGCTCATTGCACCGAGGACCATCCGCGCCCCGCTGATGCCTGCCCCGAAGCGCTGAGTCGTCGACATTCGGCCCCCGGCG
>Ga0080064_1000688_pt1 | contig 82574 bp, 60 predicted proteins | sample Subgrocontami54m_FD_69260 | JGI IMG/M metagenome (GOLD analysis project Ga0080064, IMG submission 69260) | Subsurface groundwater microbial communities from S. Glens Falls, New York, USA - GMW46 contaminated, 5.4 m (SPADES assembly) (version 2) ... | reverse complement strand
GGTGACCAGCGAAGCTCCGCTCGTCGATACCTCGACGGCGCAGGTCGCGGGGCTGGTGGCGGAGCGCCAGGTGAAGGACCTCCCGCTCAACGGCCGCAGCTTCGACAATCTCATCACACTCAATCCGGGTACTGTGAACACCACCGCGGCCGTGCAGGGCGTCTCTAGCAGCACCGGCACGGGGAACTATTTTTCCATCGGCGGGCGGCGACCCGGCGAGAACCTCTTCTTGTGGAACGGAGTGGAATATCCCGGCGGCACCAGCGCGTCCAGCTCGACCCCCGGCGGCATCAGCGGGCAACTGCTGGGGATTGACGCCGTGCGCGAATTCAATGTGACTCCCAACACCGATTCCGCCGAATTCGGCCACCGTGCCGGCGGCCAGGTCGGCGTGGTCACCCAGTCCGGCACCAATACCTTACACGGCTCATTGTTTGAGTTCTTGCGCAACGACAAGCTCGATGCCCGGAACTTCTTTGACCGCGGCGGCATTCCTCCTTTCAAGCGCAACCAGTTTGGAGGATCGGGCGGCGGACCGATCAAGAAGGACAAGACCTTCGTTTTTGGAAACTATGAAGGCTTCCGGCAGCGGCTCGGCCTGAGCCGCCTGGCCATTGTTCCCGACGCCCAGGCGCGCCAGGGCCTGTTGCCCAATGCTACGACCGGAATCTATGAGCCGGTCCCGAACTTCAACCCTGCCGTCAAACCCTATTTCGGCCTGTGGCCCGAACCGGGTCAGGAAATCTTCACGGCCGCCGGGCTGCCCACCGGAACGGCCTTTTCATTTTCCAACCCGGCCAGTCCGATTCGGGAAGACTTTGGAATCGTGCGCGCCGACCAGACTTTCTCGGACCGCGATAGCCTCAGCGGTTCCTATACCGCTGACGACGGGGACAGCGTTCAGCCTCAACAAAATCCCTTGAGCACGCTCACTCTCGCGCAGAGGACCCAACTGCTCAGCCTCTCGGAAGTCCATATTTTCTCTCCCAACGTGGTCAATAACTTCACCGCGGGGTTCTCCCGCGCTCATTGGCGCTTCCAATATTCCGTATCGGTAACCCCCTCCGGGGCGGCGCCGCTCCTGCCGGGAAAACCGAACGGGCAGTTGAATATCGGAGGAAATAACGGCAACACTTCGCTTACCTCCGCCGGCGCCGGACCCAACACCGGGCACGACCAGCTCAATATCGACAACATCTTCACTTACAACGATCAGTTGCACATCAACCGGGGCATCCATTCCATCTCCACCGGCGTCTGGGTGGAACGGCTCCAGAGCAATGAAAATAACGGCAATTTCGGTAACTGGCAGTTTCCCAGCCTGGTCGCCTTCATGCAGGGCAGGCCAACCAACGTAAACGTTCAGGATGCCATGCGGGTCCCCTGGCGCGTTTGGCTGGGAGCATGGTTTGTGCAGGACTCCATCAAGCTCCGCTCCAACTTCACCTTAAGCGTCGGTTTGCGCCATGAGTTTACCAACGGCTGGAATGCCCTCAACGGCAGAGCGGGCAACTTTATCCAGGGTCCCGGCGGCGTCTTGCAGGACCAACTGCACTTTGGCGATAACCTGCTCTTGAAGAACCGCGCCACCAAGCTGTTTGGCCCCCGTATCGCCGTGGCCTGGGACCCCTTTGGCAAAGGCAAGACCAGTATCCGCGCCGGATGGGGCCTCATGTACAACATGCTCGACAACATCGGATGGTGCTGCCGGAATATGCTGCCCATTGCTGCCTCTTATCAGCTAGCCAATCCCCCGTTCCCATTGACCGTGCCCGCCGCTTCTCAAATTCCAGCGAATTTGAATCCCGTGCAGGGCGGCGGCTCTGGAGGGATCCAGACCGATCCCTACACTCCCACGGTATTCAATTACCGCTTTGAAGTGGAGCAGGCTCTGAGCGGAAGTATGACCTTGCGGCTGGCTTACATCGGGTCGCGCGGCTATCACGAAATTCAGCGCGCCGATGCCAATACCGCCTTTCCTGTCATCCTGGCCGATGGCACAAAGTTCTTCTCCTGTCCCGGTGGTGCGGCAACCTGCACCGCCGCGACTCGCCGCAATACCCACTTTGGCAGCCAGGCCGAATTCTTTACCTCGGCCGTCAACAACGCCAATATGGTCTACGTGGATTTGAACCGCCGCTTCCGCGGCGGCCTCGCTTTCCGCGCCAATTACACCTTTGGAAAGAGCATGGATAATGCCTCTAACATCGTAACCACCCAAGCCGCCGGGAATCCCAGCGTGGTGATGGATCCGGAGGACCGCATGAGGGATTACGGCCTGTCGTCCTTCGACGTGCCCCACCGCTTCAGCATCAACAGCAGCTACGAATTGCCGTTCGGCGCCGGCAAGACGTTCCTCAGCGGCGCCACCGGAATCGCCGACAAGCTGCTCGGCGGCTGGCAGGTGAATGCCATCGTCAGCGTGCAGAGCGGATTCCCATTCACTCCCATCAATGGCTTTAACAATAATCGCGATGGGGACACCAACACCAACGATCGGCCCAACGTCGCTCCCGGTGGGATCAAGTATCTGCGCACGCCGCAGCATTGGGTCGATCCAGCCTCGTTCCAACTGCAAACCCCCGGAACCTTCGGCAATGCCGGCCGGAACATCCTCAGGGGGCCAAAGTTGGCCGAGGCCGACATTTCCATGTTCAAAACCACGCGCATTTCGGAAAGGTTTGGACTGCAATTTCGGGCGGAGGTCTTTAATCTTCTGAACCACACCAATTTAGGACTCCCCGGTCTGGTGATGTTTACCGCGACGGGTCCGTCGCCTACCGCGGCGACCATCACCCGAACGGCGACCACGTCGCGCCAGATCCAGTTCGGCCTGAAGCTAACGTTTTGACGTTCTTGACGTGTGGAAAGAGAATTGCCGTTTGCACCTTCGGTGCATGACGGAACTTTACCAATGAGGGGGAAACCATGGCGGCGAAATTGATGTCGGTTGGCGGGAAATCAATCCGGCTGTTGTTGCAGGGCTTGTTCTGCCTGCTAACCGTGGCACAACTTTCGAGTCCGCATCTTTTCGCACAGGGCGCGGCGGCGATCCAGGGAACCGTTCGGGACACCACAGGGGCGGTCATTCCCGGAGCAACCATCGCGGTTACCAGCACGGAGACGAATCTCCAGCGGCAAGTTACGAGCAATAGCGCCGGACTGTTTACCGTCTCGGACCTGACCCCGGGAAGGTACCGTGTCCAGGTATCCATGCAGGGTTTCCAGACCAGCATTCGCGAGGACGTGGATCTGTCGGTGGCGCAACAATTGGTTTTGAATATCGCGCTTCAGATCGGAGAGATCACCCAGCAGGTGACGGTGACGGGCGAGGCGCCGCTGGTGGATACCTCGACGGCGCAGATGGCGGGCCTGGTGGTGGAACGGCAGGTGAAGGACCTGCCGCTCAACGGCCGCAGCTTCGACAATCTCATCACACTCAACCCGGCGGCGGTGAACACCAACGCCATCAAGCAAGGCGCCTCGAGCAGCACCGGAACCGGGAACTACTTTTCGATTGGAGGCCGCCGTCCCGGCGAGAATATTTTTCTTTGGAACGGAGTGGAATTCCCGGGCGGAACGACGGCGTCGAGCTCCACGCCGGGAGGCATCAGCGGGCAGATGCTGGGCATCGATGCGGTGCGGGAATTCAACGTGGTCCAGAACATCGATTCGGCCGAGTACGGCCACCGGGCCGGGGGGCAGGTCGGCGTGGTGACGGCGTCCGGCACAAATACCTTACACGGTTCCATGTTCGAGTTCTTGCGGAACAGCAAGCTGGATGCGCGGAATTTCTACGATCAGGGTCCTGTGCCTCCCTTCAAGAGGAACCAATTCGGCGGCTCGGGTGGCGGTCCGATCCGAAAGGATAGGTTATTCATTTTTGGAAATTATGAAGGCTTCCGGCAACGGCTGGGATTGAGCAGCCTGGCCATCGTTCCAGACTCTCAAGTGCGCAAGGGGCTATTGCCCACCGGCCCAGCGGGGGCCTATCAGCCCGTCACGGGTTTAAATCCTGCGATCCTCCCGTATTTTAGTTTGTGGCCCGAACAGAACGGACCAGAGCTGCTCACGCCGGGCGGACTCCCCACGGGAACCGCCTTTGCATATAGCAACCCCTCGAACCCGATCCGGGAAGACTTTGGAATCGGGCGGCTCGACTATACCCTCTCCGACCGCGATACCGCTAGCGCTTCCTATACTGCCGACGACGGAGCGACTCTTAACCCGGGGGCCAATCCCTTCAGCCTCCTGACCCTCGCATCGAGGACCCAAGTGCTGAGCCTAGGGGAAATCCACGTGGTTTCTCCCAACGTGGTGAATAACTTCACCGCCGGCTATTCGCGCGCCTGGTATCGCTTCCAATATTCGGTCACCGTGGCACCCGCGGGCGTCACGCCGTTCCTGTCCGGCAAGCCCATTGGGCAACTCAATATCGGCGGGGCGCAGCAGGGTGGCGCCATCACCTCCGCCGGTTCCGGACCGAATTCGGGACACGACCAGCTCGAGATCACCAACATATTCACCTACTCGGATCAACTGCACATCACCAAGGGCATCCATTCCCTCAGCATTGGAGGCTGGGCGGAACGGCTCCAGAACAATAGTTTTAACGGGAATTACGGGAATATGAACTTCTCGGACCTTTCCAGCTTCCTGCAAGGGAGGCCGTCCACTCTGAGCATCAATCCCGCTGCGGTGGTCATCCCCTGGCGCGTTTGGATGGGCGCATGGTTCGTGCAGGATTCCATCAAGCTCCGGTCCAACCTGACCTTAAGCGTGGGGCTGCGCCATGAGTTTACCAACGGCTGGAATGCCATCTCGAACCGAGCAGCTAACTTTATCCAGGGTCCGGGCGGAGTTTTAGAAACAAACGTGCACGTCGGCAATCAATTGATCCTGAAGAACAGAGCCACGAAGCTCTTTGGCCCCCGGGCGGCCCTGGCTTGGGATCCATTCGGGAAAGGCAGGACCAGCATTCGCGCCGGATACGGCGTGGCGTACAACCTGCTCGACAACATCGGATGGTGCTGCCGAGCTTCTCTGCCTTCTTCTCCGCAGTTTCAGATCGCCAATCCTCCCTTCCCCGTCACAGTCGTGCCCGGCGATGCAGCGCAACTGGCAAGACTGAATGCCAAGCCAGGCGGGGGCGCCGGTGGAATCCAAACGGACGCCTATACTCCCATCGTGTTCAACTACCGGTTCGAAGTGGAGCAAGGCCTGAGCAGGGAGACGACGATCCGGGTTGCTTACCTTGGATCGCGCGGCTATCACGAGATTCAGCGGGCCGATGCCAACACGCCGTTTCCCACGATTTGCCCGGCTGCGCCTTGCCCGGCAGGATTAGCGGCGGGAACCAAATTTTTCCCCGCCGGTGCGATTCAGCGGCGCAATCCCAATATTAGTACCCAAGTCGAGCTGTTTACTTCCGCAGTCAACAACTTCAATGGGTTTTACATCGATCTGAATCGCCGCTTCCGGGGAGGGCTGGCGTTCCGGGCCAATTACACCTATGGGAAGGCCCTGGACAATGCTTCCAATATCACCGGAACCCAATCCGTTTCCAATCCCAGCGTGGTGATGGATCCGGAGGACCGCATGAGGGATTACGGGCTTTCCGCTTTCGATGTCCGGAAGCGCTTCAGCTTCAATAGCACCTACGAATTGCCCTTTGGAAACGGCAAAGCGTTCCTCAGCGGAGCAACAGGCGTTGCCGACAAACTGCTCGGCGGCTGGCAACTGAACGCGATCCTCGGCTTGCAGAGTGGTTTTCCGTTCACTCCTACGCTGGGATTCAACCAGTCTCGCGATGGAAATACAAACTTCCCGGACCGGCCTAACATGGCCCCTGGAAGGACGCTGGACGGTATTTATCTGCGAAAACCAGACCGATGGGTCGATCCGACGGCGTTCGCGCTGCAACCGGCGGGAACTTATGGAAACGCCGGGCGGGGCATCATGAACGGTCCCGGGCTGGTCTCGTTCGATATGTCGCTGTTCAAGACCACGCGAATTACGGAACGGTGGAACCTGCGTTTTCAGGCTGAATTCTTTAACCTGCTGAACCATTCCAACTTTGGCATACCCGGAACGGTTATGGTGACCACTTCCGGAGCGCCCAATGGTTCCGCGGGTGTCATTACGAGGACCGCCACCAATTCGCGGCAGATTCAGTTTGGGTTGAAACTCAGCTTCTAGTCGGCTCGGGCGGCGAAACCGCCGCGGCGCAGCCGTTGTTGCCAATAGTTCGATTCTAGAAGCTCGGCCCGCATCGCGAGAAACGATGGGGGCCGAGTTGTATTTTAGGTTTGCGGGAGCGGTTGCAAGACCTGTTTTAACATACTGTAAGGGCACGGTTTCAACCGTGCCGAAGGCGTGAGGTGAAGCAAGCGGCTTCAGCCGCTGAGGCCCCAGGACGGACCTCAGGGGCTAAAGCCCGCTCCTTTCCAGCCGGTGATCGGCACGACTAAAGAATGTGTGTGAAAACTCCAAAGGACGCACCTCAGCGGCTAAAGCCGCGCTGCAAGGATTGATTTTACGGCACGACTGAAGTCGTGCCCTGACGTAAAATCGAGGTTTTCACACAGACTCTAAAGTCGTGCCCTTACGGGTTTCCCAATGGTTTTGCAACGGCTTCAAGCGATTTGATTCGACATCCTTTCACGACGCGACGGAGGTTTTTATGCAATCCAGACATTTATTGTTCCTAGCGGCGCTGTCCATGGCGCTGGTTCTGTTGCAATCGGGACAGCGGTCCCTGATGGCGCAAGGGCGGGACGCGGCGGCGTTGTCCGGCCAAGTCAGCTCCGCCGAAGAAGGGCCGATGGAAGGCGTGCTGGTCAGCGCCAGGAAAGCGGGTTCCACCGTCACGGTGACGGTCGTCAGCGACGCCAAGGGGCGGTACAGCTTCCCCGCGAGCAAATTGGAGGCTGGGGAATATACGCTGAGCATCCGGGCGGTGGGATACGATCTCGACGGCCCGAAATCGGTCCAGATAGCGGCGCAAAAAGCGGCCACCGCCGATCTGAAACTCACTAAGGCGAAGGATCTCGCCGCACAGCTCTCGAATGCGGAATGGCTCAACAGCGTCCCGGGCACGGAGCAGCAAAAGACGGCGCTGACGGGATGCACCGGCTGCCACACGCTGCAGCGAATCTTAAAGTCGGGGCATGATGCGGATGAATTCGTGCAGGTGATGACGCGCATGGCCGGCTATGCGCCCGGCAGCACTCCGCTGCTCCCCCAAAGGCGCGTGCAGGTTATCGATCCCATCAATCCGGAGAGGTTCCGCAAGCAGGCCGAGTGGCTGAGCACGATTAATCTCAGTTCGGTTTCGAAATGGGAGTATCCGCTCAAAACCATGCCGCGTCCGAAAGGAAGAGCCACGCACGTCGTGATTACCGAATATGACCTGCCGCGCCGAGTCGCCCAGCCCCACGACGTGATTCTGGACTCGCAAGGAATGGCATGGTACAGCGATTTCGGATCGCAGTACATAGGGAAGCTAGACCCGAAGACGGGCAAAGCGACCGAGTATCACGTGCCGGAGTACAAATCCAACTTCCCGCGCGGCGGGCTCGATATCGAACTGGACCGAGACGGCAATATCTGGCTCGGCCAAATGCTGCAAGGGGGCGTCGTGAAGTTCGACCCCAAGGCCGAGAAGTTTCAACCCTATCCGCTGTCCGCGAGCGTGAATAGCGACGTGGCGCAGCAGGCCATGGTGTCGCCGGCGAGTTACCACGTGGACGGAAAGTTATGGATGAACAACGTCGGAATTCGCGGCGTGCTTCGCATGGACATGGCTTCCGGCAAGTTTGAGGCCTTCCATCCGTACAAGAACCTGGCCTCCGAGAGCGGCGGCGGTATGGACGGCGCGGGCCACTCCGTCTACGGCATCGCGGCCGATTCCAAGAATAACCTCTTCTTCATGGACTTTGGCAGCGAGAACATCGGGAGGATTGACGCCAAGACCGGAGAAATGAAGCTGCTTCCGACGCCGACGCGCAATTCACATCCGCGCCGCGGTCACATGGACGCGCAAGACCGCCTGTGGTTCGCGGAATACCAGGCGGACAAGCTTGCCGTGCTCGACACCAAGACGGAAAAATACCAGGAGTGGGCCGTTCCCACGAAATGGACTTTCCCCTACGACGCGGTTCCGGATAAAAACGGTGAACTGTGGACGGGAGGCATGACCACGGATGAAATCGTCCGGCTCGATCCCAAGAGCGGCCAGGCGACCGAATATCTGCTGCCCAAGAACACCAACGTCCGAAGAGTGTACGTGGACAATACGACCACGCCGGTGACGTTCTGGGTGGGCAGCAATCACGGTGGTTCGGTGGTGAAGGTGGAGCCGACGGATTAGGACCTTATTGGAAAGCCTGCACGGTGCGGAGAGACGATTGGTTGTATACTTGGAACCGCGGGAAGGCCAAAATGGAAATTCCGGCCTAGGAGGTTTCAAGATGCAATTAGCCAGAAGTGTCGTTGCATACGTGCTTTTCTCGTCATTGTGCATGGCACAAACCGTCGTTGGATTGACGGCTTCGGGTACCGAAACGACCCTCAATAGGAAATTTCTGGCTGAGCGGCCGGTCGGAGCCAATCCGACCCGCACGGCAGCTAGCACCTCAATCCACACCGATGGTGGAGGCAACAAGAATGTTGTCGTTTTTCCCGGCGATCGTGTGTTCGCACAATTTGTGGATGGCGCATCGTGGCAGACAAGCATATATTTGGTGAACTTGGAGAATCACCCCACCAGCTTCTCGGTGCTGTTTCTCAGAGATGACGGTAGCGATCTATATGTTCCAGTTGTCGGGCAGGGGCTAGTTCGAGGAATGGACATAACGTTGGACACGGCTGGAAGCTATGAGTTTGAAACTTCTGGCAACTCGCCGAATCTGGCGCAGGGGTGGGCCTTAATCTCGCAAACCACGAACGACTCCGTCGGCGGGATGGCGGTCTTCCGACAGAGATTTCCGGGCTTCCAGGCCCAGGAGGCGGTGGTGCCGGTGGTCAGTCAGTTCGATAGTCATTTCGTACTCCTGTTCGACAACACGAATGCATACGTCACAGGCATCGCAATAGCGAATCCGACAAACAACTCCGTGGTGATCCCCGTCAACATCCGCAATCAGTCGGGACAGATCATTGACCAACGCACAATCTCACTCGGACCGTACGGTCACACGGCATTTGTGCTTACCGACTTTTGGTCCTCGACGGCGGGCCGGCAAGGGGCCATTGAATTTTTGACATCTGGCTTCGGCGTCGGTGCATTAGGGCTGAGGGCCAACGGCGCGGCGCTCACGTCCTTCAACGTGCTTGAGAATCTTAACTGGAGAGCACCGTAGGTAGCCGCGGATTTCATCCCGAGCAAGGCAAGGGTCATGACGAATCGTCGGGAACGAGCCCGGCACGGGCGGAAGAAACCGTCGGTTGGAGCTTTTTCCCCGCCCCGCCGAGGCTAAACTTAAATCGCGATACACCAACTCTGAAAACGGGAGTATTGACGGGAAAACAGTTATAGGTTCAGCGTCGGGGGGCGGGCGCGCCGTCGCTGAATTCGAGCGGCTGGATGGCGTGCGGCTCACCCATCTTTCCCAGATCCTGCGCCACGTCCTTTGCGAATTTCGGATAGTCTCCCACGATAAAGATGGTCAGTTGGTCCGGCTGAAGGTACTTCTTGGCGACGCGCTCGATCTCTTCGGCCGTCACGGCCTGATAGCCGGCAAATTCCTTTTCCAGATAATCGGGCGGCAGGCCCTCGTACTCCAGGCGCATCAGTGCGGCGAGCGAGCGGGCCGGCTCGGAATAGCGGAAGACATAGCTGTAGAGGTACATTTCCTTGGCGGTCTGGAACTCGTCTTTGGAAACTTTGGTAGAGGTCATCTGGCGGATTACATCCACGATGGAGTCGATGGTTTTGACCGTGGTCTCGGTTTTGGTTGAGGCGACGGCGAGGAAGAAACTGATGTCGCGCTGGGAGGTGGGGAAGGCGCTGGCGACTTCGTATGCCAGTCCCTCGTCGTTGCGGACGCGCTTCATCAGCCGAGAGCTGAATTCCGAGCCGCCGAGAACATCGTTCATCAATTCGATGGCGAAGCGGTCGGGATTGTCGCGGTTGGTTCCCCAGTGAGCGATGCGGATGCTGGACTGGCTGACGGGCCGCTGGACGTAGTAGACGCCGGGTTTAGGCTGCGGATTCACATGAGGCAGCGGTGGGAGGCTGAGTTCGGCTTTGGGCCAGTCGCCGAAGAGTTTCTCGATCTTCTGGAGCATCTCCGCTTTGTTGAAGTCCCCGGTGAGGCCGATCATCACGGTATTGGGATGAAAAAATTTCTGGTGGAAGCGGATCAGGTCTTCGCGCGTGATCTGCTGGAGGCGCTCGACGGTCGGCGTGCGGCCGGCGGGGTGAGCGGGCGTATACATCAGCCGGGCCCACTCGCGGCGGAGCAGCGGCTCGGGGGAGTCGTTCGTGGAGCGCAGCGCAAAGATGGCCTGGCGTTTGGCCAGCTCCAGACGGGATTCGTCGAAGAGGGGATTGCGGATCATGCCGGCCAGAATGCCGAGGCCCTCGTCGGCGTCCTTGCGGGGGACGTTGAGCGAGACGCGGCACTGCTCCTCTTCCATGAAGACGGAGAGCTGTGCGGCGATGAAGTCCACGCGCTCGTCGAGCTGGTCGGGAGGGAGGCCCTGGATTCCGCCCGAGCGCAGCACGCTGCCCATCAGAGAAGACGTACCCAGATCCTCGGGCGTCTCGTAGTATCTGCCGGTCCGCACCAGCGCGATAGCGTCGATCAAGGGCAGGCGATGATCCTCCTGGACGTAAACGATCAAGCCGTTGGGGAGCACGACGCGTTCGACGTCCTTGCCGAGCTTGGGGAACTTGGGCGCGACGGGCGGCGCTTTGAGCTTGAGCGCCTTATCCCAGCCGAGCGAATGGCGTCCGCCGAGATCGGGCGCGGCGGGAGCATGTTCGCTATCCTGAGCAAGCAGGGAAGCACCAGCGAAAAGCGCGCCGAGAATCAGAATTGCGACGATTGGTTGTTTTCTCATTATTGCGCCTCTCCTGATTTCGTCGATTCGCCCGCTGCTCCGGAAGGCTGTCCGGCTGGAGCGCGGGGCGGGCGGGGCTGGGAGCGAATCTCGGCCACCGTGCGGTTTTCCTCGTTGAAGTATTTCTTGGCCACGCGCTGGACGTCAGCGGGCGTCACGGCCTGCAGCTTTTCAATTTCCGTGAGGATGTATCGCCAGGAGCCGCTGAGGTGCTGCGCCGTAGAGAGATATTCGGCCAGAAGAAAATTGGAACGCATGGCGCGGAGCAGCGAGGCGTCCACGCCATTGCGGACGCGGGTCAGTTCCTCCTGCGTGGGCGGTTCCTTCTGGAGCTTTTCAATCTCCTCGTAGACTGCCTTGGCCACTTCGTCGTTGCTCTTGCCCTGCGCGGGAGACAAGGAAACGATAAAGAGGTGCGGATAGAGATTGGTCATGGCGTAGGCGTTGTCGCGCAGCGCCAGCTTCTTCTCGAGGACCAGCGATTTATAGAGGCGTCCGGTGCGGGAGCTGGAGAGCACGTCGGCCAGCATCTCCAGGGCGTAGGTGTCCTCGCTGCCGGTGACGGGGATGTGATAGCCGATGTGAATCGCCGGCTGGGCATCCAGCGTGAGCGAAACTCTGCGCTCCCCGATCTGCGGCGGCTCCTCGGTGATCTCGCGTGTCGGCAGCGGCTGCGGCGGTAACGAGCCGAAATATTTCTCCAGGATCGCCATGGTCTTGTCGGGGTTAATGTCGCCCACGATCGTGGCGATGCAGTTGTTGGGTGCGTAAAAGGTCTTAAAGTAGCGAAGGACTTCTTCGCGCTTCAGGCCGTCGATGTCGGAAGACCAGCCGATGATGGGATTGTGATAGGAGTGGGCCTGGAAGGCGGTGGAGATGAAGTTCTCCCAGAGCGCGCCCTGCGGCTCGTTGTCGGTCCTCATGCGGCGCTCTTCGTGCACCACGTCGCGCTCGGCGTAAAATTCGCGGAAGACCGGGTTGGCGATGCGGTCGGATTCGAGATAGGCCCACAGCTCCAGTTGATTGGAGGGCAGCGAGAGAAAATATTGGGTGGAGTCCTCGCCCGTGGAGGCGTTGATGCCGACGGCTCCGACACGCTGATAGGTCTCGAACATTTCGTCCTTCACGATGTATTTGCGCTCTTCGGCAAGTGCAGAGGCCATCTCCTCCTGGAGTTTCTTGATCTTGGCCTCGTCGGGCTTTTCGAATGCCGAACGGCTCTTGGACGTCTCGGTTTCCAGTTCTCCGTAGAGTTGATCGATCTTGGCCATGAGTGGCACCTCGGCCTGATAGTTGGATGTGCCGTAGGTCTTGGTGCCCTTGAACATCATGTGTTCGAGCATGTGGGCGATGCCGGTTTCGCCGCGCGGGTCGTCCACGCTTCCAACGCGAAAGCGGAGGTTCAGCGCGACGGTGGGCGAGTCGTGGCGCTCGAGCATTAAGACCTGCATGCCGTTCTTGAGCTTGCGCTCGACAACATTGAGCTGCACCTGCTGCGCGGCGAGATACGAGGGGAGAGCCGCGAGCGACAACCAGAGCGGGAATGTGCGAATCAGCGAACGCCGGACGCCACCTCTCCGAACGTGCGCCGACGGGAACCGGAACGATGTTGGCATGGACGAAACCTTTCTCATGACTGTCTTGTCTGCTACCGTTGCGCTGCCGCCGGCTTTATTCCGCCGCTCGAAGCCGCCGGAATTCCGTGGCATCGGGCGCGGAGCCGGTTTCGGAGCTACTGGGCAGGTTAAGTCTATAATAGGGAATCGGGAGGTTTATTTCCACAGGAATCGCGCGCGGACGGGAGCGTTCATCGTTCCTTCATCGCTTGCCCGAAGGGCAATACCGTGAATAGGCGTAGGTGCAACCTACGGAAACCGAACTAGGTAAATGATTACGGCCCTGGAGGGGCCGGACCATCACAGAATATCGGTCAACCCCTTGCGGGGTTGGATACGCTCCAGTGGCTCCCTTTTCCGTAGGTTGAAACCTACGCCTATTCACGGGATTGCCCTTCGGGCAATGCAACCAAGACTGGGGGAGGGTATTCCCCGGTCGAGGAAGGGAATTGCCCCGTGGCGGTCTGCTGTGGTAGCGTTCTATTTCTGGAACTTTCAACTATGCCGCGAACCATTTCCAAAGGGACCCTGGTGGCCATTGTTTTCGGGGTGATCATTCTCGCCATCATCATCTACCAGACGATGGGGCTGAGGCAGGTGGAATGCGAAGTCTGTGTGGAGCTGGACGGGCGATCGAAGTGCGTCAGCGTAAAAGGCGAAAGCGATCAGCAAGCGATTCAAACCGCCAAGGAGAACGCCTGCTCGTTTATCACCAATGGGCGGACGGAAGCGATCCGGTGCAACAGGTCGGCGCCGACTAAAGTCGAGTGCAAACATCTTTAATCGTTGGTGGATCTGTTCCGCGCTGGCGTCATCGCCGAGTCCACCCGCCCGCGCTGGGTGAACTGGCGCAAACGGATAGGGCATTGCACCCTTCTTTGACGTGCAACGGCTCGTGCATGGCTCAGAGACAATGGGTTTCCCCGATTGGCACGTCAGTTGCTCTTTCAGCGAATGGTGCTGTATCATTAAGCACGTGACCGGGTGTTGAGCAGGCAATTATGATTCGATGGATCGGAATTTCGCTGTTGTTCATTGGGTTGGCCGGACCCACGATCCTCTCCGTCTGCAATTTTGAGTGCCACTCCATGCAATCGCCGCCCGAAAGCGGTTCGTATATTGACGAAGCGGCGCTTCCTTGCTGCATCGGTGGCGAGACAGCCATCACCACACAAGTCTCCGTAAGGCCGCTGGCGAAGTATCGCAACGTCGTCCGGCTGCAAGTGAATACCGCGGCCGATCTTCTGTTCGAGCACGTCTCTTTCTCGTCGTCGCCTCTACCGCGCGACGGGAATGTCGCGCCTCCGCCCAATCATTCCTCTTCCATTCTGCGAATCTAGAACCCTGTCCCCAATTCAGTGTGCCGTGTTAGCTGCGTTTTGCGGCGTGTGAAAGTCGAGTTTCGAGTCCGCGAGCACTACTGTCCGCGCCAGCGGCCCATAGACCGCCAATTTGAAGGGCTTCCAGGGGGTTCCTATGCCAAATGTTCAGAGCGAAGCTGAATCGATCGCAGGCTTGGTGGAGCGTTTCCGCGTCTGTTGGGAGGTCTGGCCGGAGGAGATTATGGTGATAGACGAAAGGCGCCAGATTGGGTTCTCACTGGAACTCTATGGCACTCACGAACCGCCTGTCGAGCACCCATCACCGGGGTGCCCGCATTGTCTCGACGTCTTCACTGCATTGCAGAAAATCGCGGCGTATATCCTGCCCAAAGAGGAGCGCCCCTCAACCTACAGCATCGAAATCTACGACGGTGCTCTCCACTATTCCGGCAAGCGCCGCAACCGTCCTGAAGTGGAACTGCCCATCAAAATTCTTCACCGGCACGAATTTGAACAGCCAGTGGATCAGTGCGAGGTACGGTGCCTGACTGAGATGAAGCAGTGCCTGCGCGAGCTGGGCGCTCCCCAGGGTTGGTGGTCGTCGCGCACGGAGAAACATCGACCAAAGGTCCCTGTGGACGCCTATGGCAAATAGAAACGTTGCAGGACGACGGCTGTTTTTCCCGCCAGCGCAATTTTTGGCGGCCCGCGAACGATCCATCGTGAAGGGTCGAGAGGAAGAGAGATGAAAATAACGATGAAAGCGATCTCACACCAGATTTTCCTGACACTCGTTTTGACTCTGCCTGGGATCTGGCCGGGCGGGGAAACTCTCCTGGGTGCAGAAGATCGTTTGGCGTCGGCGTCCGAGCGAGAGCGGCCTGCGGCGTTAGTTCCGTCGGCGCTGAAGACACAAGAGTCATTTTCCCCCTCCCTGGAGCGGGTGGCAGGAACGGTGCAACTCGACGACCTGGTCGCCGAGGCACTGCGCGACAATCGCGACATCCGAGCGGCGCAGAAAAAATACGAAGCCAGTATCGACCGGCGCTCCGTCGCGAGCTCGCTGCCCGACCCGCGACTCACGCTGGCGTCTGTCAACGCCGGCAATCCGATTCCCGGAAGCACGCTGGGGTCACAGGATATGAGCCAGCTCGGGTTCGAAGTGATGCAGGACCTCCCCGCGTTTGGAAAGTTGCAGCTTGCGGGCAAGATGGCGCAAAAGGAAGCCGACGCCGGCTGGCAAGCCTATCGCGAAGTACAGTTGCAGGTCGCGTCGCAGGTGAAGCAGGCGTTCTACCGTTGGCGCTTCGTTGTTCAGGCGCTCGAAGTAATCTCCAGGAACGACGAACTGCTCCAGAAATTCGAAAAGATCGCCGAGGCCCGTTATTCGGTCGGCAAAGGCATACAGCAAGACGTGCTGCGGGCGCAGGTGGAGATCTCGGCGCTCGTGAAGAAGCGCGTGGAACTCGAACGCGAACAGGGGAGCATCGTCGCAAAGCTCAACAGCCTCCTGAACCGCCCGCCGGAGTCGGCGCTCGGGAATCCCGGCGACTACCCGAAAGCCACGCTGCCCGAAAGTATCGACGAGCTGTATCAGTCGGCCCGCGTCCACTCACCCTTGATCGGGCAGAGTCAGGCGCAGATCGAAAAGAATACCTATGCGATGGAACTCGCGCGCAAGGATTACTATCCCGATTTCTCCGTGGGCGGAGGCTGGTTTTCCCGAGCTGGCCTGCCCAGCGTGTGGACCGCACGCGTGGATGTGCGGCTGCCGGTTTACTTCTGGAGAAAGCAGCGGTACGCGGTCCGCGAATCCGCACAGATGCTGGGTGAGTCGCAGCGAGAATATGAGTCGGCGGCGCAGACGCTGAACTTCCGCGTCAAGGACGACTACCTGATGGCCAAGGCCAGCGAGCAACTGCTCGACCTCTATTCCAAGGCCATCATTCCTCAGGCCACGCTGGCGCTCGATTCCTCGATGGCGGGATACCAGGTGGGGAACCTGGATTTCGATTCCTTGCTCACCAATTTTCTGAACGTGCTGGAGTACGAGATGAACTACTACGAAGAGTTTGCGAATTTCCATCAGGCGCTGGCGCGGATCGAAGAATCAACCGGCGAATCGACCGGCCGCCGCCTGACGAATTGAGCTACGGCAGGAGAAACGATATGGCGAACAATACGAATTCGGCCGGCCGCGGCGCGCTGGTAATTCTAGTGGCGCTCGCGATGCTCGCCTCCGGAATCTTTGTCGGATATCTCTTTCGGGCGCGGCAGGAATCGGGTGGGATTTCTCTTCCGGCGTTTCTGCGCCGCAACCCCGCCGCACCGGAGCCGCAGACTGTCTTTGCGAATCCGGCTCCTGCGGACGAAGACGCCGGCACATTGTCGGCTCCTCCCATGGCGTCCACCCAGTACGCCCCGGTTCAGATCAGTCCCGCGCAAGAGCAACTGATCGGCGTGAAGACGGGCAAGGCGGAATACCGGGAACTCACAAAGTCGATCCGCACCGTGGGCCGCGTGGAAGTGGACGAGACGCGCATCGCTCACGTCCATACCAAGATCAGCGGATGGGCCGACCAGGTCTTTGTGAACGTCACGCTCCAGCACGTCCGCGAGGGCGAACCGTTGTTCTCCATCTACAGTCCAGAGTTGGTCGCCACACAGGAAGAATTACTGCTGGCCCTGAAGGGACAGAAAACGCTCGGATCGAGCACGCTGCCAAACGTCTCGGCCGGCGCGAACTCCTTGTTAGAGGCGACGCGGCGGAGGCTTTCGCTCTGGGACATCCTGCCCCGCCAGATCGAAGAAATCGAGCGCACCGGCAAGGTCGAGCGCAACGTCGTCATTTATTCTCCCATCACCGGGCACGTCATGGAACGCAGCGTCTTTCCGAGCACATTTGTGACGCCGGAAAAAGAGCTTTACCTGATTGTCGATCACTCGCATGTGTGGATGTATGCCGACATTTATGAGTCGGAGATGGCGCTGGTCCAGGTGGGCCAGCACGCCGTGGCTACCTCCGACGCATATCCCGGCCGCCTATTTGATGGCCGCGTCAGCTTCATCGGCCCGCACCTGGAAGAAGAGACGCGGACGCTGAAAACCCGCATGGACTTTGCGAATCCCGAATTGAAGCTGCTGCCGGGAATGTTCACCAGCGTGGAGTTGAAAATCCCGCTGGGCCGCCGCCTGGTGGTGCCGGAAAGCGCCGTGATCGATTCGGGGACGCAGCAACTCGTCTTCGTCTTGCAGGGTCCGGGCGCGTTCCAGCCGCGGGATGTGCATTTGGGCGTGCGTACCGAGGGGGTGGTAGAGATCGTTTCAGGACTCAAGGCAGGCGATTCGGTCGTCACTTCGGCGAACTTCCTGATCGATTCCGAGAGCCAGCTCCGCGCCGCCTTGGGAGGGATGACCATGGGCACTGGCGTCACCGCCATTGGCGGACAATCGCCGGCCGCCGCTCCCCAGCCGTCGCAGAAGTTCCAAATCGAGTTGCGCACCGATCCCAGCCCGCCCCGCGCCGGGAAAAATAATTTGACGGTCACGGTCAACGATAGCAACGGAAAACCGGTCGCGGACGCCGAAGTGACCGAGGTCAAGGCCGTCTTTTTCATGCCCGCGATGCCAGCCATGGGAATGGCAGCGGTGCGATCGGAGGCAATCCTCCGCTCGCAGGGCGGGGGAGTATATCGAGGCGAGGTCGCCGTTCCAACGCCCGGCACATGGCATGTAACTGTAACGGCCGCGAAAGCGGGAGCGGTCGTTGGAAGCCGCGAGCTTTCGCTCAACGCGCAATGAGGGGAGTGACCAGTGACACGTGACGATTGACAAGTAAGAAATCGGTTGTTCCCCGGCTCGTCACTAGTCACTCGTCACTCATTACTGTTTCTATATGATTGCAAAAATCATTGAAGTATCGGCACGAAACCGGGCCTTCGTTTTTATCGCCGTGACCTTCCTGGTGATGGTGGGCTGGTGGTCGCTGAAGAACGTTCCACTGGATGCGATTCCGGACCTTTCCGACGTTCAGGTCATCGTCTATACCGAGTGGCCCGGCCGCAGTCCCGATATCGTGGAAGATCAGGTTACCTACCCGATTGTCACTTCCTTTATCTCGGCGCCGCGCGTCAAGGCCGTCCGCGGATTCACGGATTTCGGATACTCCTACGTCTACGTAGTTTTTCAGGACGGCACGGATCTCTATTGGGCGCGCTCGCGGGTGCTCGAGTATCTAGTGGGTCTGCGAGGAAAACTTCCCGAAGGGGTGAATCCAAACTTAGGGCCCGATGCCACGGGCGTGGGATGGGTCTACGAATATGCGCTGTTGGATGAGACCGGCCGGCACGATCTCTCGCAACTGCGGAGCATACAGGATTGGAACCTGCGTTACGCGCTGGCCAGCGTACCCGGAGTTGCCGAAGTCGCCGCGATCGGCGGCTTCGTCAAGCAGTATCAGGTCCAGATCGACCCGGTCAAGCTCTCCGCTCACCGGATTCCCCTGAAGACGGTCGTCGAGAACATTCAGCGGAGCAACAACGACGTCGAGGGCCGCCTGCTCGAATTCTGGGGCCGCGAATACATGGTGCGGGTACGCGGCTACCTGCGCAGCATCGCCGATATCGAGGGCATCCCGGTCGGGAGCGACGGCAAGGGCACGCCGGTTTTGGTGAAAGATGTTGCGCGCGTGGCGCTGGGCCCGGACCTGCGCCGCGGCGTTGCCGAGCTCGACGGCAAAGGCGAAGTGGTCGGCGGCATCGTGGTCATGCGAGTCGGCGAAAACGCGCTCCACGTAATCGACGGCGTGAAGGCCAAACTGCGGGAGATTCAGAGTTCTCTTCCGCCCGGCGTAAAGATTGTCCCTACCTATGACCGCTCCGAGCTGATCAACCGTTCCATAGAGACCTTAAAGGGGACGCTCATCGAAGAGCTGCTGATCGTCAGCGTAGTCATTCTCATTTTTCTCTGGCATTTTCCGAGCGCGCTGATTCCCATTCTGACGATTCCCATCACCGTAATCATCTCTTTCCTTCCCATGAATCTGAGCGGCGTGACGTCGAACATCATGTCCCTCGGAGGCATCGCCATTGCTATTGGAGCTATGGTGGACGCGGCCATTATCGTCGTGGAGCAAACGCACAAGAAGCTGGAGCACTGGGAGGCGGAGGGGCGGCCGCGCGATTATCGGGAAGTGCTGATCGAGGCAGTCAAAGAGGTGGGCGGGCCGAGTTTCTTTTCCCTCCTGGTTATCGCCGTGGCTTTCTTGCCAATCTTCACGCTGGAAGCGCAGGAAGGGCGCCTGTTCCGGCCCCTTGCTTTCACCAAAACCTTTTCCATGTCCATCGCGGCCGTCCTGGCCATCACGCTGGTCCCGGCGTTGCTTTTGTTGTTGATCCGCCCTCGGCAGTTTGATTTTCGGCCGCGCTGGCTCTGCTGGATGATCAATGCGATTCTGGTCGGGAAGATTCACAGCGAAGAGAAGCATCCCATCAGCCGATTGCTGATCGCCGTTTATCATCCCATCGCCGAGCTGGCCCTGCGCTTCCGATGGATCGTTATTTTGGGCGCTTTCGCGCTGGTGGCTATCACTGTTCCTGTCTATTTTCGGCTTGGCTCCGAATTCATGCCGCCATTGAATGAGGGAACCATCCTCTATATGCCGACCGCGTTGCCGGGGCTTTCCATCACGGAGGCAACCCGGCTCCTCAAAATTCAGGACAAAGCACTGCGGCAATTTCCCGAAGTCGAGAGCGTCTTCGGAACCGTTGGCCGCGCCAACACGCCGACCGACAACTCGCCAATGGGCATGGTGAACACCACTGTCGTGCTGAAACCGCGGCAGCAATGGCGGCAGGGAATGACGTTTGAAAAACTCGTTGCCGAAATGGATCCGAAACTCCAATTCCCCGGCCTCTCCAACGTCTGGACCATGCCCATCCGCAACCGCCTGGACATGCTCCTTACCGGCATCAAGACCGTAGTGGGCGTCAAGATCTCCGGCTCAGACCTCGTCCTCATCCAGCAGCTCGGCGAGCGAATGGAAAAAATCGTCAGCGAGGTTCGCGGCACGCGCAGCGTCTATGCCGAGCGCGTCGCGCAGGGATACTTCACCGACATCCGCGTCGACCGAGTGGAGGCCGCGCGCTACGGGCTCACGGTGGGCGATGTCGAGGAGGTGATCCAAACGGCGATCGGCGGCGAGGAGGTCACTCGCACGGTCGAGGGAAGGGAACGATATTCCGTCAACGTCCGCTACGAACGAGGCTACCGCGACGACCTGGAACAGCTCCGCCGCGTCCTGGTTTCGACGCCCAAGGGTGCGCAGATCCCGCTCGGTCAGCTCGCCGACATTCAGTTGACGCAAGGTCCCAGCATGATCCGCGATGAGAACGGTCTGCTCGCCAGCTACGTCTATATCGACATGGGCGGCAGGGACCTGGGCGGCTACGTGACCGAGGTGCGCCGCGCCGTCGCCTCCAAGCTTTCGCTGCCACCCGGCTACAGCTTGAGCTGGACCGGCCAGTATGAATATCAGCAGCGCGCCGAGGAGCGTCTCGCTCTCGTCGTGCCACTGACGCTGGTCCTCGTCTCCCTGCTGCTTTATATCAACACGAGGTCCGTCGCCAAGACCGTCATTGTGCTGCTGGCCGTCCCGTTTTCCGCCGTGGGCGCCATCTGGCTGCTTCACTTTCTTGGCTACAACATGAGCATCGGTGTCTGGGTCGGCCTGATTGCGCTGATGGGTGTGGACGCCGAAACCGGCGTATTCATGCTGCTCTATCTCGATCTCGCCTACGACGAGATGCGGAGCGCGGGCCGCATGAAAAGCTGGTCCGATCTGCGCGAAGCGATCCTGCACGGCGCAGTAAAGCGCGTCCGCCCGAAAGTCATGACGGTTGCTGTCATGCTGATGGGCCTGCTTCCGATCATGTGGTCCACAGGGACCGGCGCCGACGTCATGAAGCGTATCGCCGCCCCGATGATCGGCGGCATCATCACATCATTCGTCATGGAACTGGTCGTCTACCCCGCCATTTATGCGGTCTGGAAATGGAACGCGGAAGTGAAACCAGCATTGAGGCAGGCGCAATAAACGGTTCAGCCCCGGCAGGGGCGCAAGAAAGTAGCCCACGGCGCAAGCCGTGGGAACATGGACGATTCGATTAGTAAGCCCCAGAGGGGCGACAGAAATGCCGCGAAAGGAATCCCGCCGAATCGAGGGAATAAATCATGACAATTCATCCGCGTCTCGCCAAGCCACTTTTCACGATATCTGCAATTGCGTTGCTTGCCGCCCTTGCGTTCCTCCCGGCCGCCGCTCAAGCCGCCGAAGGCGAAATCGCGCTCGACGTCCGCCACGATCACGCCATCGGAAGTTGCCACGGCAAACTGATTCTGGACAACGAGGGAGTGCGTTACGAAACCGATCACAAGAAGGACGCCCGCCGTTGGGCCTTCGTTGACATCAAGCAATGGCAGGTGTCCGATGGAGGCCGCATTGCAATCTTTAGTTACGAAGACCGCAGCAAGTGGCGTCTGGGAGCCGATCACACGTTTGAATTTACATGGTCCGACAAGAACGTCACGCCGCAACTCATTTACGAATTCCTCGAAGCGAGAACCAATCGCCCCATCGAAGCGCAATTTGTGCCGTCCGGCGACGACCAGCCGCTCTATGAATTTGCCGTCAAGCACCTCGGCACGCTCCGGGGCGATCAAGGCCGCTTGATCTTCTCCCAGGACCGCGTGGTATATCGCACCCCGCGCAACGATGCGAACCGGACCTGGCGTTACGAGGATCTGGAGAGCATCTCGTCGGGAGGCATCTATGATCTTGCGCTCACAACCTACGAGCAACAGCGTTTCCACTATGCCTCGCGCCACGTCTACAACTTCCAGCTCAAGCAGGCGCTCGGCCGCGAAACCTACGACGAGCTGTGGCGATTTGTGAACGGGAAAAAAGGATTGCTGGATGTTTTGAGGTAACCACGGCACGTTTTCTGTGCCGTGGGCTTTACTGCGGCAACAACAAAGAAACGGCTGTCATCCTGATCCCACTTCGCGGGAGAAGGACCTGAAATCCAGCGCTGTCATCCTGATCCCGCTTGGCGGGAGAAGGACCTGCTCTTCCTTCTAACTTCTTCCTTCTAACTTCTTACTTCTGGCTCTTCAACCGCCGGAGCGAATCCACAAACGGGGCCATGGCGACGCCTCGCTCGGTGATGATCGCGGTGATATAGCGGTGTGGAGTCACGTCGAAAGCGGGATTGCCGACGGCGATGCCGCGCGGCGCAATCTCGACGCCCCGAAACTCCGTGACCTCCGTCGCCGCTCGCTCCTCGATGGGAATCGACTCGCCGGTTGGAGTGCTCAGGTCGAGAGTCGAAAGCGGGGCCGCAACGTAAAAGGGAACCAGGTTTTCCTTCGCCAGCACCGCCACCGTATACGTCCCGATTTTGTTCGCGACATCGCCGTTCGCGGCGATTCGGTCGGCTCCGACCACGACGCACCCGACGCGCCCCGAGTGCAGGAAATGTCCCGCCATGTTGTCGGTAATCAGCGTTGTCGGGATGCCATCTTTCTGGAGTTCCCACGCCGTAAGGCGCGCGCCCTGAAGAAAGGGGCGGGTCTCAAGCGCGATTACGTCCACCTTGTTTCCTTCCGCAATCGCCGAGCGGATCACGCCCAGCGCCGTCCCGTAGCCGCCCGTGGCGAGCGCTCCGGCATTGCAAACGGTCATCACCGAGCGTCCGGCCGGCACGAGTGAAGCGCCAAAGTGTCCCATCTTTTTGTTCGCCTCAATGTCCTCCACCAGAATCCGCTGCGCCTCCGCTTGCAAACGCTCCGCAATGGCTTCGCGCTCGGCTCCTTGCGACTGTAGTTGGTCGAACATCTCCCGCATCCGTCCGATGGCCCAGAAGAGATTCACGGCCGTCGGCCGCGTGGCGGCAAGCATGTCGCAGATCTGATTGAACTCGCTCCGAAGAGCTTCCGAATTCGACGCGCGACTCTCTTTTACGCCGAGCGCAATTCCCATCGCGGCCGCCACTCCAATTGCCGGGGCGCCCCGCACCACCATGGAGCGAATCGCCTCGGCGACCTCCTGGTAGGTGTGGCAGATGAAGTACTCTTCCTTCAGAGGCAGCGCCCGCTGGTCGATCAGCGCCACGCCCTCCGGCCTCCATTCAATGGTCCTAACGCTGTTGCTGCCCTGATGCAACGATCCTCCAAGCTTGTTTCGTTCGTCACTCGTCACTACCTTTGCTACGCTCCATTTCCTCCCGTCATACTTTCAGATTCCGGAAGCGGTCCGTCGAAATAAATAGTGACACGAACAAAGAGGCATTGTACGCAAGATGCATGAGATACGGAGCCACCAGCGACCGCGTCTTGCCGCGGCAGTAAGAGAATGCCATCCCCACGATGAAGATCGACGTGATCTCCTCCCATCCGCCGCTCAGTTGGGGAACGTGGATGGCGGCAAACAACAGCCCGGTCAGAAAGACCCCCGCGGCCAATCCCCACAGCCGTTCAAAGACTGGATAAAAAAAACCGCGAAAGACCAGCTCCTCGATAAACGGTGCGACGCAAATCCCAAAAAAAGCGAGTAAATAAGCCGCTTCCGTGCTCGAAAACAGTTTTTCCACGGGCAGGTGCTTGTGGGTGGGAAAGAGATTGACAATCAAATTCGCCCCGAACGCCAAGCCCACTCCCGCCACCAGGTATGCCGTTGGCTGTCCCGGCGCCTTCACCCATTTGAGCGCCTCCCAAAAGCGGCGCTGGTACTTTTTGCTGATCGTGAGATAAATAAATCCCAGCCATAATAGTTCCCATCCCGTCTGCAACAGCACAACCCAGGGCGTTTGGGCAAGAGCCTGATCCAGCGAAAGTCGCCAGGAGAATCTCCGCCGCAGCGCCGAGAAGACGGCGATCCCCACAACGTTTGCGAAAACAAATGAAAAGAAGGCGAACAGAATAAATGCGGCGAGGTCCACCAGCGTCCATGGCGGATCTGGAGCCGGGCGGATCGGCGAAAGATCGCCGTGTTCCTCGTTCCGCGTATCCGTTGCGAGCGCCTCGGAATCGGAAGCGGATGACAGCGGTGCCGCCGGCCAAAGCGAAAGCTGCCGCTCCGTCAGCGGGTCTGGTGCATTCGCGTTCTCCGGCGATTCGGGCCGTTGTTCATCCATTTCAAATCAACGTCCAGGCGTTTTTTTCAATCGCCTGGACCGCTCCCTCCCGGTCGCGGCTCGGATTCAATCAGCGCCGCAGCAAGGAGCGGTAACATAATTTCGTGATGTCCCGTCAGCGCGAAACCCGCGCCGCTATCGAGCGTCGGCCGCCGCACCACGTTTGTGAGCGGCCGGTAGTGCTGCATAAAGTCCAGGTTGACCGTAGTGAATCCTCCCAGCGGAAAACCCAGGTTGCGCACCGCCGACACCGCTTTCAGAAAAACCTCTGGCAGGATCACGGCCGACCCGACGTTCAGGTACACGCCGCCCTCATCCAATCCGCGCAGCAGGCCCGCCAGCAGCAGAAAGTCGCGATGCGTCGCACCCCCGATCGCGCGTCCGTCGGCCAGCGGGTGGTTGTGCGGCGTGTCCGTCCCAATCGCCACGTGAACCGTAACGGGAATTTTCCGGCAATAAGCCTGGAGCAGCAAACTCGCTTCGGGAAACCGCACCGCCTGCGCGCCCGCCGCTTTTGACTTTGCCTGCAAAAACCCTCCCAGCCCTTCGCCGATACCGAGGCCGCGCCGGTCGGCCTCCGAGATCGCCTGATTCATCCACGCGCCGGTCTCCTCGGCCATGCCGAACTTGCCTCCCGGCAGCGTCGCATCCACGTCTTCGGAGGTCGAGCCAACCAGTGCAACCTCAAAATCGTGGATCGCCGTCGAGCCGTTCATCGCAATGGCGGTCGCGAATCCCCGCTCCATCAGATCGATCAGCACCGGCCCCAGCCCCACCTTGACGACGTGCCCGCCGAGCCCCCACAGGATCAGTTTCTTTTTCTCGCGCGCCCGCAGGAGGGCTTCCACCACGGACCGGAGGCTGTTCCCGGCTAGAATTCGCGGCAGCGATTCGAGCAATCCCCCGACGCCCTCTCCCTTGCGGTATGGCCGCGCGAAGTCGCTCGTCGTGACCTTGGCGGGCCGCTCCGCAATCGGCACCGTATGCAGTCCGGTCGTATCCAGCGGCTTCTCTTCGTAAATGCTCATAAGGCAGAATCCGCGCCGCAAGCGAATCAGAGCCGCGACCGTGAGGGAGCGGGAGCGTAATCGCAAGGTCCGCAATGCATGCTCCCGCTCCCTGACGGTCGCGGCTCTGTTTCACTTGTCACTGATTCCCTCGTCACTGCTTTGCCAGCACCTTCGCCAGCGCCTGTCCCGTATAGGACCGGCGCGAGCGCGCCACCTGTTCGGGATCGCCCTGCGCCACGACTTTTCCTCCCGCCGCTCCGCCCTCCGGCCCCAAGTCAATGATCCAATCTGCCGTCTTAATTACATCCAGATTATGCTCGATGATGATGACGGTGTTGCCCAGCTCTGTCAAGCGATTCAGCACCTCCAGGAGCTTCCGCACATCGTCGAAATGGAGCCCCGTCGTCGGCTCATCCAGAATGTATAAGGTCTTCCCGGTTTGCCTCCGGCTGAGTTCCTTCGCAAGCTTGATGCGCTGCGCCTCGCCGCCCGAAAGCGTAGTCGAGGACTGTCCCAGGTGCAGATATCCCAGACCCACGTCGGAGAGCGTCTTGAGCTTTTGCGTAATCTGCGGAATGTTCTCCAGGATCGCGAGCGAATCCTGCACCGTGCTTTCGAGAAGGTTCGCGATGGAGGCTCCCTTGTATTTGACCGCCAGTGTCTCGGAATTATAGCGGCTGCCGCGGCAGATGTCGCAAGTGACGTAGACGTCCGGCAGGAAGTTCATCTCGATGCGGCGTTGGCCGTCGCCCTGGCAGGCCTCGCAGCGCCCGCCCTTCACGTTGAAGCTGAAACGCCCGGCCTTGTAGCCCCGTTCGCGCGACTCGGGCAGCATCGTGAACAGCTCGCGGATGGGCGTAAACACGCCGCTGTATGTCGCCGGGTTCGAGCGCGGCGTGCGTCCGATGGGAGCCTGGTCGATGCAAATCACCTTGTCGATCCACTGTGCGCCTTCAATCCGCCCGTGTTCGCCGGGCGCTTCCTTGGCTTTGTAAACCTTCTGCGCCATGGCGCGATAAAGAATGTCGTTCACCAGCGTCGATTTGCCGGAGCCGGAGACGCCCGTGATAACCGTGAGCAATCCGATGGGGAAGGATACTTCAATGTTCTTCAGGTTGTTAGCGCTCGCATCTTTCACGGTCAGAAACTTCCCATTCGGTTTGCGCCGCAGCGGAGGAACGGGAATGGAGAGTTTCCCGGCCAGATATTGTCCCGTGAGCGAAGCCGCGTTCGCCTCAATCTCGGCGGGTGTACCCACGGCGACCAGCTCTCCGCCATTGCGTCCGGCGCCCGGTCCCAGGTCCAGAACATAATCGGCGCGCCGGATAGTCTCCTCGTCATGCTCGACGACTAGCACGGTGTTACCCAGATCGCGAAGGTTTTGGAGTGTTTCGAGCAGCCGTGAATTGTCGCGATGGTGCAAGCCGATGGACGGCTCGTCGAGAACGTAGAGAACGCCGCGGAGCTTCGAGCCGATTTGAGTCGCCAGGCGCACGCGCTGTCCCTCGCCACCCGAAAGCGTTGCCGCCGCGCGTCCCAAACTCAGATAGCCTAGTCCGACGGCGTTCAGAAATAGCAACCGCTGCCGGATCTCTTCGACAATTCGTCCGGCGATTTTCTCCTCCCGCCCTTGGAGCCGAAGCTTTTCCATGATGCCTGCCGCGTCGCCGATGGGGGACGCCGTGAGGTCCGAAATCGAAAGGCCGTTGACAAGGACTGCCAGACTTTCCGGACGCAACCGCTGTCCGTTGCAGACGCCGCAAGTGGACGGCGACATGTATTGCATCCACCATTCGCGGTAGGTCTCCGAGTGGCTCTCATTGTAAGCTTGGCGAAGGATGGCGATGATCCCGGGGAACCGTCCCGCGCCGCGGCCGTTCTGGAGCTTGCCGTAAAGGATCAGGTCCTGCGTCTTTTTGGGCATCTCGCCGAACGGAGTCCGCATGTCGAAGCCGTATTCGGCGGCGGCCGCGGCAAGCGAGTGCTGCATGTGAAGCGACCCCGCGCCGGGTCCCAGCCCGCCTTCCAAAAGCGGCTTTGACCAGTCACCGATCAGCTTGACGGGATCGAACTCCCACAGGCTCCCGAGACCTTCGCAAGCCGGGCAGGCCCCGTACTTGCTGTTGAAGGAGAACGAACGCGGCTCGAACACTGGAATGCTGGCGCCACAACTCGTGCAGGCGAGCGATTCCGAATAGAGGTGCTCTTCGCCATCCACCACCGCCACCAGGACCAGTCCATTGGTCAGCTTGATGGCTGTCGTAATCGAACCTTCGATCCGCTTTTCGATTCCCGGTTTCACCAGCAGCCGGTCCACCACCACTTCGATGGTGTGATTTTTCCTCTTATCGAGGCGAATCTCTTCGTCGAGCGAATGCAGCGTTCCGTCGATGCGGACCCGCAAAAATCCGTCCTGTCCGAGCTTCTCCAGCTCCTTCCGAAATTCGCCTTTGCGCCCCCTCACGATCGGCGCCAGGATCATGATGCGTTCGTTCGCGCCTAGCGACATGATCTGCTGCACAATCTGTTCGGCCGACTGTCGCGAGATCGGCTGGCTGCATTTCGGGCAATGCGGCACGCCGATGGATGAGTAAAGTAGGCGCAAGTAATCGTAGATCTCCGTGATGGTTCCCACCGTCGAGCGCGGGCTGCGCGAGCCGGTCTTCTGCTCAATGGAGATCGCCGGGCTTAGACCCTCGATGGTGTCCACGTCGGGCCGCTCCATCTGATCGAGAAACTGGCGAGCGTAGGCCGAGAGCGTCTCGACGTACCGGCGCTGCCCCTCCGCATAAATGGTGTCGAACGCCAGGCTCGATTTTCCCGACCCGCTCAGCCCCGTGACGACCGTCAGCGTGTTCCGGGGAATCTCCACGGAGATGTTCCTCAGATTATGCTGGCGAGCCCCGCGCACGGTGATCTTATCGATAGCCATCGGTGCGTACTATAGAGTCGTGCCTGTGAGATGGTTAAACTATATAGAATAGCGCGTCGGTCGAAGACGGGTCAAACGGGGAGCGCGCTCTTGCGCTCTTGCTTCGCGCGTTTACTCCCTGCGCCTGAATTTGACCCGGCCAAGCGGCCCAGCGTAAAATGCAGGCCGGTCCAACAATAGAAATCGAAGCTTCCGATCGGATGGGTAGGGTGTTGATGTTCTGTTCCAAAGGCTGCGGAGGACACGTTTTTCGTAGATTGGCCGGGGTTCGCCCGATCGCAATCGTGGTGCTGCTCTCCGGTGCGCTTCTGCCGCTCCACGGCAGCGAGGCGACGGGAAATGTTCACGGCCGCGTGATCGATCCGAGCGGAGCTCCCGCCTCCGGCGTCACCGTGATGGCGCGCCCGGCTGACGGCCCTTCGCTCCCGAGCACCCGCAGCGGTCTGGACGGCGTTTTCGAGTTCCAGGGGCTGACTCCCGGCGTCTATGAGATTCAAGCGGTGCAGCCCGGGAGCGAATACACCGGTTTGCTCCGGCGGGAAATAAAAGCCGGGGAGCGAGCCGAGATCGAGTTGGCTTTGCAGCAGAGCGCAGCGCAGCAGAGCGCCGGCGCTCAGCCGCCGGCTGGCCGTGCGAGAGAAGGCTCGGCGTCGGCGCCGTCACAACAGATCAATGAGAGCCAGTTGGTGGGGCTGCCGCTGAACGGCCGCAGTTACAGCCAGCTTGCAACGCTGCAAGCGGGAGTGACCGACACATCGGGCGCTTCGGCCTCCCGGGGCACGGGCGGCGGAAGCCTCACCATTTCCGGTGGACGCTCCACTTCCAACAACTTCCTGCTGGATGGAACCAACATCATGGACAGCAACAACCAGGTTCCCTCCAGCGCCGCCGGAGTCCAGCTCGGCTCCGACGCCGTATTTCAGGTTCAGGTCTTCAGCGCATACTACGGCGCCGAATACGGACGCGGAGCCGGCGGCGTCCTCAACTCCATCACGCGCTCCGGCACTCCCCAGATTCATGGAACGCTGTTTGAATACTTGCGCAACAGCAAATTGGATGCCCGGAATTTCTTCGACCCCGGCGCCGCGCCGCCTTCCTTCAAGCGCAACCAGTTCGGATTCACCCTGACGGGACCGGTTCGGAAGGAGACGACCTATTTCCTGGTGAGCATGGAGGCGTTGCGCGACCGGTTGTCGGAAACCGAGGTGGATCACTTCCCGGACGAGCAGGCCCGGCTGGGATTTCCCGACGCCAGCGGAACACCCACGGTTCCGGTCAGTCCCGCAGTGCGGCCGTACCTGGCGCTCTATCCCTTGCCGAATTCCGTCCACCTCCGGGACGGGATCGCCGAGAACCGCGGTCCCGTCTTTCTTCCCACCAATGAAATCTTTTGGTCGGCGCGCGTGGATCACAAACTTTCCGACCGGGACAGCTTTTTTGCCCGTTATACCTTTGACGATGCCGCCAGCTTCGACACGGAAGAATCAATTCTGTTTCGGAACCAGGCCGCCAGCCGCCAGCAATACGCCACGCTCCTGGGCACGCACATTTTCAGCCTCTCCGCCTTGACTACGCTACGCATCGGGTTCACCCGGCCGGTGAGTCTCCAGGACACCGTTGCCGCCATCCAAATTCCGCCTGCGATGTATTTCATTCCCGGGACTTTCAAGTTCGGGACCATCACCGTTCCCGGTCTCAGCACCATGGGTCCCGGCAACAGCTCGCCGGACCTGAGGATTGCCAACTCCTTTCAGTATGCGAGCGACACCTTTCTCAAAAGGGGAGCGCATACCCTGAAGTGGGGGATGGAATTGCATCGCTACCGCTGGGATGCGGACAACAATAACGGGATCGGTGGCCAGTGGACGTTCAACAGCCTCGAGAGTTTCCTGCAAGCCGGACCGGCGGGAACCTCGGTGATCGCGGCGCAGCCGGGATCGGATAAGTATCACGCTTACCGCCAAACGCTGCTCGGAACTTACCTCCAGGATAGTCTGGAGCTGCATCCCAACCTGACGCTGAACCTCGGTCTGCGCTATGAGTTTGCGACTCTCATCCACGACAAGAACGGGAAGTCGAGTTACGTGGCCGATCCTTTGCACGATCCGGCGGCGCTGATGGGCCCGTTTTTCGCGCGGAATCCCTCGGGCAAGGTCTTCGCTCCCCGCCTGGGCGTTGCCTGGTCCGCCGGAAAGCGCAACAGTTCGGTGGTGAATTTGGGTTTTGGGATTTTTCACGATGAAGTGTTGCGCTACGTGCTGATGGGCCGGGACGCCAGCGCGCCCTACTACAAGAGGGGAAACCGCGTCAATATCGACGCGCGCCCCTATTTTCCCAATGCCCTGGCGGCCGTGGAAGGGTCTCCTTACGATGTCCGTGCGATGGACTACCTGCACCCGCACGTGCCGGCGGTGCTCCGCTACACCGCGTCGCTGCAGCAGCAGCTCGCGGGGAACTGGCGGATTCAGGCGACCTACGTGGGCGCCCGCGGCAACCATCTGTTCCGCGGATACGAGACCACCCAGTTTCCGTTTCCCGTCCGGCTCTCCGACGGAACGCTGTTTTTTCCGCCCGATCTCGGAGCCTTGAATCCGGTCTTTTCCGCCGGAGCCAAGATTTCCAGCCCCGATGCGCAGTCCTTTTTTAATGCCTTGCAGCTTTCCACCGGAAAAACTTTCGGCCGCGGGCTGTCGTTTCAGGCCAGCTACAGCTACAGCAAGTCGGTCGATGACGCCAGCTTCTCGGGAGGCGAGAGCCAGTTCGGCTACGAGAGGACCATCAACCGGGCGCTTTCCGATTTCGACATCCGGCAGCGATTGTCTCTCAACTACTTTTATTCGCTGCCGGCGGGAAAAGGGCAACGCTCGGGATATTCCGGCGCGCTGGCCAGAGCTTTGGGCGGCTGGCGAGTGGGCGGCATTGTTTCGCTCCGCGCCGGGACTCCCATCACCGCCAAGGTCAGCGTCGTCACGCCGCGGTACCTCTATGCCGCTACGCAGCCCAACCTGCTTCCGGGCGAAAGCAACAACCCCACGAGTGGAACATCGGCGGGTTGCCGCGACCCACGGACGCAGCAATTCATCGTGGAACCGGGCCGGAGCGTGGGAGGCCCCGATCTCTACTTCGATCCTTGTTCCTTTGCCGTGCCGGCGCCCGGCACCATCGGCAACGTGGGACGCAATACCCTGATTGCGCCCAACGTCTTCAACCTGGACGTGTCGCTGCAACGCGACTTTTCGCTCGATAGCAAGCGGCGGTTCCAGTTCCGCGCCGAGTTCTTCAACCTGCCTAACCACGCCAACTTCGGCAAGGCCCTCGCCGGCGTATTTAGCGGCGCCTTTCCAGGCCGCCCCAATCCCACCGCCGGAAGAATCAACACCACCATTACCACTTCGCGCCAGATCCAGTTCGCCCTGCGGTTTACGTTCTGAAAATCTGATAAAAAAGCTTTCGAGGTTGTCATTCTGAAGCCCGACGCCTTCTGTCGGGCTGAAAGCCTGTCCTGAGCTTGCCGAAGGGCTCAGAATGACAACCGAAACATTTCTTGAACAAACTCTCAGGTAAGAATAAAGCCTTTCAGCGCGACCCCGGAAACAGTAACCTCGAAACGTTCGTGTTCAGAGCTATCCCCGAGACGCTGAAACGCTTTCTCGGTTACGCAGATGCAGCCGGGCCTTCCCACGTCTTCCGCCAGCTTCGAAGCGATATTGATCGGATCCCCTGCGATCCCGCTCGGTCCACGCGAGTTTTGAAACAAAAGCACGGGACCGGCATCGATTCCCACCTGGACCGGAAGTCCGTTTTCCGCCAGCTTGATGTGGACAGCCCGCACGAAATCGACGGCGTCCGTCGGATGGTCAAATGTCAGAATGGCGATGCCTCCGCCGGAACTGGCGATATGGTCTGTCCCAGGCATCGTCTCCCGAATCACCGTATCCATGAGAGCGTTGATCACCAAGTCGTCGAGCAGCCCGGTCAGCGATCGGGCTTCTTGGGGCTCCCGCTCGCGGGCCAGAAAGACGACAACGCACTCGCGCAGCCACTGCTCGTAGATTTTTCGCTTCAGCGCCTCCACGTCCCCCGGTTCTTGGAAACGGTGCAGGATCTCGAAAAAGTCCGGTGGAAACGGGTGGGGATACAACGGCTCTCTCTCCTGCAACCCGGAAGCGCGCCGGTTCGATCGAAGCAGGTAAGCCTGCTCTTGAGAATCCTCATGCGGAAATGTCTTCAGATAGAGGTCGTCGGATTTAACCGTTTTCAAACTTCGAACCGCGCTCTCGGTGAGCAGAATCTCTCCGGGTCCGGCGCACTGCTCCGCAAGATACTCGACCTGATAGGCATCTCCGCCATAAAGCCCTCCGCCGATTTCATAAAAACGGCCGGGATGGATACACATGCCGATCCGGATTTGCAGCCTCTCCTGGATTCGAAACTGCACCTCTCCCATGGCATCGACAACGGTGTCCGCATCGAGCCCCGCCGGGTAGAACATCTCGGTATTGTCGGCGACCCAGGTGCCGATCGCTCGTCCGCCAATTTCACGGCCCAAGGCATGAAGAATCTCCTTGGGCTGCGAGATCAGGCTCAGCACATCGAGCAGATCCCTCTCCCGGGTCATTCGGCTGAGGCCGGAGGTGTCCGAAGACACCACCGTACCTTGAATTTCAAAGGAACTCAGAACGGAATAGGCTGCGAAGAGATCCCGCTCGCCCGTGGCCCAGTCGTGCAACAAATGAACGGGAATCGCGCCGGCGATGTCCTGCGTTAAATCCGCCAGTGCGGGGATTACTTTCGGTAGAGGCATCCTAAAACCCCTCGGCAGCAGCAGTGTAGCATAGCGGATACAACTTCGCTTCTCTTCGTGTTTGGGATAAGTTACTGCTGCGTCGGGAAATCCCGATCCGCGAAACTCCAGGGAAAAGCTCTCGGAGCGGGTGCAACCGGGATATCCGCTGAGGAGGAACGGCACCGCGGACACATGCCGGAACCCGCCGGGACCAAAAGGCACACAACCGCCTTCTATTTCGCGGGGCGCATTCCCACACTTCCTTTTGAGAACCACTGCTCTGCTGGCAGCGAAGGCGTTAGCTCGCCGTTGCCGCCGGCGGCTGCAAGAATTTATAGAACCACAACAGCGTCCGGTTCCATGCATCGCACGAGGCCGTCGAGTCGTAGGCCGGCCCGGTGTCGTTGTGAAAGGCGTGGCCGACGCCCTGGTAGATATGGAAACCGAAGGTCTTCCGTTGATTGATCATCGCCGTGATTACGTTGGTCGTTCCGAGCGTCAGGTTGCGATCGAGCTCCGCGTAGATTCCCAGCACCGGACATTTGATTCGTTCGATCTGTTCCGCCGAAGGCAGCGGCGTTCCATAGAAGGCAACGGCGGCGGCGAGTTCTTCCTGATTCACCGCCAGATTCCAAACGTTCCCTCCTCCGGCGCAGAAGCCCACCGCGCCGATCCGGCCCGGCAACACGAGGGCGTGTGACTTCAGGAATGCGAAGGCGGAGTTCATATCGGCGAGCCGCCCGTCGACCGTGGTCTGCGAGTAAGCCCTCGCCAGGTCCGCTGGGTCGGTAAACTGCGGCGTCCCGCCTTGGCGGGAAAGCAGGTCCACCCCGAGTGCGACGAACCCTCCGCGCGCCACGCGCCGCGTCACATCCCGGATATGCTCCACCAATCCCCGGTTCTCGTGGATCACCAGCACGCCCGGCAATTTCCGCGAGAAGTCCGGCGGATCGCCCAGCTTCGGATACGCGAGATGGCCGAAAACCGCGCCCGCCTCGCCGGGAAACTGAACGTCGGATACAGTCAGGTCCTTGTCGTCGGCCGCAACGTTGGCGTCGGCGGGACAGGAATTTCCCGTCTCCGCGCGCGCCTCATTGATCCCACTCAGTGCGGCGATGGCGGCGGCAATGCTTCCCGTGTGCAGCGCCACGCGCTGAATCAGCTCGCGTCGGCTGAAGGCGCCATCGACATACAGGTGCACCAGACTCTCGATCGGGCTTTCGTTCTCTTCATACATACGCGTTACCCTCCGTGAATTGAAAGTGTGCAGTTCGCCCGGTGATCGCAACCCGGCGGCAGCGGACTCCGCTCGGCCGTTGCAATGCAAATTTTCGTTCCGATCCGAAACAGCAATCCTTGGTTTTCGCTTGACCGTCCCGCTTGACTGTCCGTGATGTCCCACAGTATACACCAAGCTGCCCTGCTGGGAGTCCAGCTTTTTTTCGGCGTTTTCATCGCCGTGCCCGCTATTTCAAACGGAAATTGCTGGAGCGCCGGGTGGCGTCTCAGTTTGACGTAAGGGCATGGCTTCAGCCATGCCGAACAAGCCAGCCGCCAACCGGGGCTTTAGCCCCTGAGGTCCCCCCTCAGCGGTTAAAACCGCTGTGAGATTCGCCGTTGCGGCACGGTTGAAACCGTGCCCTTACGGTCGAGAAAATTCAAACTGAGACACCACCGAGCGCCGCCTCTCTTGCCCGGACGCCCGTCTGCACCTGTATAATCTACCTCTATGGCGAATAACGAACATGAATTCAACCTGCGTGAGATCGCTCGCGAGACGCTCCTACGGTTCGGATTTCTGGTGGAGGTGCCGCGGCCGGCGCTGTCGCAACTCGACCGGCTCGGCGAGCCGGATTACTCGCGTCTCGCGATCAAGGACCTGACCGGATGGCTGTGGTCTTCCATCGACAACGACGATTCGCGCGACCTCGATCAGATCGAATATCTCGAACAGGACAGCCGCGGAACGCATCTTTACGTGGCGATCGCCGATCTCCACTCTTTCGTCGAGCGCGACTCGCCGCTCGACCAGGCGGCCGAGCACAACACCACGTCCATCTATACCGGCGTCCGGACGTTTCCGATGTTTCCCGACAAGCTCTCGACGAACTTGACGTCGCTCGTGGACGGTGGGAAACGGCTGGCCGTAGTGATTGAGATGCTCATCGCTTCCGATGGCAGCCTGGCCGAGTCCAGCGTTTATCGCGCCGTGGTGCGCAATCAGGCACAGTTGACGTACAACGCCGTCGCCGCGTGGCTCGATAACCAACCGGAGGACGGAACTCCCGCGACCAAGAGGACACTCGCGAAGATTCGTTCGAGCGCCGCGCTTCAGGAACAACTCCGGCGGCAACACCAGCTCTCCGAGGCACTGCGGGCGAGGCGCCTGGAAGCGGGAGCGCTGACCTTCGAGACCATCGAGATGCGCCCGGAACCGTCCGATGGCGGGTGGGAGCTGAAGGCCGCGAAGCATAACTCCGCGACGCATCTCATCGAAGACTTCATGATTTCGGCGAACCAAGCAACGGTTGCCTTCTTGCAGTCGAAGGGTTTCCCCAGCCTGCGCCGTGTTGTCCGTACGCCCAAGAACTGGCCCCAGATCGTGGCGCTTGCGGCACAGCATGGCTTTCGTTTGTCGGCGGAACCCGACGCCAAGAATCTCGAAGAGTTTCTCCAAAGCGAGCGAAAGAAAGACATCGAGCGTTTTCCGGATCTGTCGCTTGCGATCATCAAGCTCCTGGGACGAGGCGAGTACACCGTGGCGACGCCTGGTGGCGAAGCGCCCGGCCACTTCGCGCTCGCCATCGAAGGCTATACACATTCCACCGCTCCGAACCGGCGGTATCCGGATGTGATCACGCAGCGCCTGTTGATGGCGGCATTCGCGAGCGGCAAGCCGCCGTATAGCTCTCCCGACTTGACTGAACTCGCACAGCATTGCACCGACAAGGAAAACGATGCGAACAAAGCCGAGCGATCCGTCCATAAGAGCGTGGCGGCGGCGGTGCTCGCGAGGCGCATCGGAGAAAGGTTCGATGGAATGATTACCGGCGCCGCCGACAAAGGCACATGGGTGCGCATCGTTCATCCCCCCGTCGAGGGAAGACTGGGAGGCGCGGTGCGAGGGCTTGCAGTCGGGGACAAGGTCATCGTGAAGCTGGTCTCGACCGATCCGTGGCGGGGCTACATTGATTTCGATTTGATCGCGCGCCGGTAATTGAAAGGTTCAAGTGCATAGCCCACTTAGAAATTCTAAAAACCCAGCTTGAGGCTGATAACCGAGCAACCCAGTCGCTGCCCTTGATGAGTACACGCGATCAATGGTCGTGGGAAGCTTCCAGCCCCGCTTTGCGAATAGCCGCTCCGCAGCCGGGAAGTATCGAAGAATCACGGATCGGGCGTCATGTAGCAATTCCTGAGTATCCTGTTCTCTGAAGGGGTAGGGCCCAGCCACATTGAGGATATGCGCGCCACTCAGTTCAACCATAAGAGCTTGGATGTGTCCCCTCGCTACATCGGTCAGATCGGCACCTCGGTATAGACGGTGTATCGCCATGAGCTCGGGCGGTTCGTTAAAGAACCTGCACACACGCAAGCAGACGACCGGAATATCGGTTTCCCGGCTCATATTGATGCATAGCTGTTCGGCGGCGAGTTTGGTTATGTCGTAGATGTCGCGTGGCTGCGGCGCCAGCGCTTCGGTCACCCACACGGCCCGATCGGCGGGAACCAGCGAGAAACCGTATACTGAAGTTGTACTGGTATAGACGAACCTGCTGACGTTGGCTTCCGCGGCGGCTTCTATAAGTGTAAGCGTGCTGGAAACGTTAGTATCCACGAACTTCTGTTTCGGAAGAAGTGGGACGTGAGGCGTGTAAAGGGACGCGATGTGAATTACGGCATCAATTCCTTTTATCAGGCGGTGGATTTCTGCGGCGTCGCATAGGTCAAGCAAATGATCCGTCGCAGGCCCTGCCACCATATCTACGCCGACGGTTTCGCACGCCTGGCGCTTTAGTTGCTCAACGACTTCAGACCCAAGTTGGCCAGAGCTTCCGGTAACCAATACTCGCATCGCAGCACGCTTCCTCCCTGCATCCGCCCCATCGCTCCGATAAGATTTCCGCGGAGAAACATTCTCAAAAATTGCACGAACTTCTACGCAGCCACCCGTTTCTGCGGCGGCCGCAACGTCACGATCAACGCGAACGCGATCACCAGCAGGACGGCGGCAATGTCGAAGGCGCGGGTATAATTCTTGAATTGGTCGTAGATGCGTCCGCCGAGCTTGGGGCCGACGATACCAGCTACGCCGAAGGCCAGGAAGACGAAGCCGTAGTTAGTGCCTACGTTTTTCGCTCCGAAGAAGTCAGCCGTGGTCGAGGCGTAAACGGAGAGCTGCGTTCCATAGCAGTAGTAGACGATGAAGAGGAGCAGCCAGAGCAGCGCAATCGAATGCGTTCGCCCCAGCAGCGGCAGCGCCAGCGCAGAGATGAGAACCATCAAGGATAGCGTCTTCACGCGGCCCATCGAATCCGAGAGCCACCCCGAAAGGATGCGGCCTCCGGCGTTTCCGATCGCGCCGACCGTGATCGCCGTGCCCGCCAGCGCCGCGCCTGCTTCCGGCATGGCTTGCCGTGCGTAGGGGAGCAACTGGCTGATCACCATTAACCCGGCGCTGATCCCGAACGCGTAACCAACCAGCAGCCGCCAGAATTGAGACGTGGCGAGCATTTCTCCCGGAGAATAGTCGGCTCCGCTGGAGCGGCTCGGCGAGGTTGGCGACGGCTTCCATCCCGGAGGCGTCCATCCCGCCGGCGGGTTCTTGAGCAACTGCGATCCGATCAACGTAGAGACGAGATAGACGATGCCGAGCCACAGCATTACGGTCTGCCATCCGTGGCTCGCAATCAGCCCTGGAACGATTGGACCCAAAATGGCGGAGCCGGCGCCAAAGGCTCCCACGCTGATGCCGACCACCAGCCCCCTGCGGTCCGGAAACCATTTGGTGACCACTGCGATCGGTGTGACGTATCCGAAACCCGCGCCGATCCCAACGACCAGGCCAAAAGTGAGATACATTTCCATCAAGCTCGTGCTGCGGCTGGTAAGAAGATATCCCGCGCCGAACATCACGCTCCCGATCATGGAGACGAGGTACGGCCCTTTCTTGTCCTGGAGCCGCCCGCCGATCAGGAAGCAGAGCGCGAATACGGCGAGCGAGATCGAGAAAATGTTCGAAGCCTGTTCTCTCGTCAGGTGGAGATCCTGCTGCAACGCGGGAACGAAGAGGCTCCATCCGTAGAGCGCTCCCAGAGCCAGGTTCATCATCACGCCGCCCAATACGCATAGCCAGCGATTCATTTTCGTTATGCCCTCATGTCCTCAAGAGATTCGATGTTAGGGATCAAACTCGAAAACTCCAAGACCGGTCTTTCATGAAAGTTACGTTCTCGACCAGAGATCCAGGGAAATCCATGCTGTCGTTTCGGCGTAGGGAGTATACTCCCATTTTGCTTTTCATGAGACCTTGAGATTCATTTTTTCTGCCTGGAGGGACAACCGGGGCGGGGAATCGGCGATAGACGATATGATTCCAGAACTTCCTTGCGTGCCAATTCCCGGCGGCTCTTTCCTGATGGGTTCCGATCACGGCCAGGAGGGCGAGCAGCCAGTCCATCGCGTCTGGGTGGATAGCTTTGAGATGGGCATCTATCAGGTGCGGAACCGGGATTTTGCTATCTACCTGGAAGCGGCGAACCATCCGCCGCCGCCCTGTTGGAGCGACCCAAGCTTCCATCATCCCGATCAGCCCGTAGTTGCGGTGTCCTGGTTCGAGGCTGCGACGTACTGTGAATGGCTCAGCGGTGCGACGAGCCGCCTCTACCGCTTGCCGACCGAGGCCGAGTGGGAGCGGGCGGCGCGAGGCGGGCTGGATGGTTTGGCCTACGTTTGGGGAGATCAGCCGCCCGAGGAGTGCAACGACTACCTCCAGCGCTGGGGAGGCAAGGTGAGTGGGCCTTTAGTGGCGGGTCTTGGGCGGGCCAATCCCTACGGGCTATACGACATTTGCGAAAACGTTCACGAGTGGTGCGCCGACTGGTTCGACGCCGGTTACTACGCCCACTCTCCGGAGCGGAATCCCCAGGGGCCCCCAAGCGGCGAGCGTCGCGCCTCCCGCGGCGGGTCGTGGCGGCACCAGATCAAAGTCAGCCGTTGCGCGGCTCGTTCCAGCATTCCGCCATCGTTTCAGTACGCCGATTACGGATTTCGAGTGGCGCGGGACGTGCGAAACGCCGATGGGCCGCTTGCCTCGCATCCTCCGACTGGGGTATTGTAGGCATCGGAAGGCAAGGCCGGGAAAGAAGGACGTTCCCGGCACCTTTATCTTCGGAGGATTACTGAAATGAATCGGCGATCATGGCGTTTGGCAGGGATGTGGTTCTTGGCGAGTCTCGTTTTTCTTGCGGCGACGCCCATTTTGAAGGCGCAGACCAACGGCGCCGCGCGCGGGACTGCCTGCAACGAATTCCTGGTTCCCCAAGTGGAGTTCAAGGGCAAGAAGCTTGGGCAGTCGGACTGCCGCATGATCGAGACCGATCTCGATATGGGGACCCGCAAATTCAAGCGGCTGGACATGGGCATCAGCGGCACCATCGACGGCTACATCGCCAAGGAGGGCCGCTACAATCACTACTTCGGCTCGAATCCCGAGTTCACCTATCCCCAAGGCGGGAACAAGAACCCTCTCTTTTACGGCATCGGAAAGTATGAGGCCGAGACGGGCAGCGCCGTGATCTTCATCTATCCGGCCGACCGGAGCGCGTGGAACGGGAAGATGTACGTGACGGCGCACGGAGCCGGTGTCTCCTTCAAGGCCGGCAACCTGAAACGGTGGGATAAGAATCTCGATCCTGCGAGCCCCCTCAAGGACATTGACGCCTACGAGAAGCTTATGCTCTCCAAGGGCTATGCCGTGGCCAAGACCCGGAGATCGACTCCCATGGAGGGAGGCGACGTGGTCGTTACGCTCGAGGACGGCACCGTCGTCCAGGAGACCAACGTCACCGAGCAGCCGCGCTTGATCATGAGTTTCGCCAAGGTCGGATGGAATGTTCTCGAGAAGCGCCTGGGCCGCAAGCCCACGCGGACCTATTGGTACGGCCACTCGGGCGGCGCGCGGCCCGCGCGGATCATCAACTATCAGCCCTGCCTGAACGTCAACAATGACGGCAAGCACATCATCGACGGACTTCTCATTGACGACGCCGGCTCCGGCCTCTGGGAACCCATCGTGATGCGTGGCGGCAAAGACGTTCTGTTCACCGGCGACGACAAGTGCCAGGACTGGTTCCCATCCACGCAGGGCAAGCCCTCCGCCGGCCTCGCCTTTTATACGCTCAATACCGTAAACCACAAGGACTGGGTCGTCCCGTCGATTGAGCTCGCGCATCAGTTATATGTGAATGAAACGCCGGATAGTCCTCCGTCCTGGGTCACCACCAACTTTTTGACCAACAAGCGCCTCAATGCCAAATACCTTCGCGATAAAGGACTGACCGCTAAATATCGGACCTACGAGGTGGCGGGCGTCAGCCACAACGGCGGCGAAATGCTGCCGGAAGGCAAGCGCGGCGACGTGGAGATCCTGGTGCTAGCAAGGGTCTACGACGGTCTGATCGACATGCTGGACAACTGGGTGGAAAAGGGCGTAGCGCCTCCTCCCACCAAGTCCGACTGGGCGGAGCTTGGCGGCTTGAACAAAGACGGGACCATCGCCAACCCTTCCGTCCGCATGCCGGAAGTGGCTTGTCCCACGGGTGTTTACTATCCCTTTCCGCCGAGCACCGGCGCCACGGGTCAGGGCACCACAGGCTTTGTAGCCTTTGACGGCAAGAGCCTGGAGCCTTTTGACGGCCGCGGCGCGGTCAAGTCCGACGAGGACAACTGGTATTACAACTTCGTGGACATGAACCGCAACGGCTATCGCGACTTCAAGGAGACCATGACCGAGGCATGGCGGAGGCTCGGCCTCATTGCGCCCACCGAAACTTTCGGACGGGCGAAGTATACCGCGTGCGTTCAGAAGGCCGTCGACAAGCTGGTGGCGGATAAACTCATCACCGCGGAAACGGCGAAATTCTACACCGAGGACGCCGGCTCGACCCGGTTCCCGAGCAACTAAAAATTCGCAGGTGTGACGGTCCTCACAAGCGTCGGGAAAGCTTTCGGCGACAATATTCTCTAGGAGGTGCTCCTATGAGAATTTTATGTCGCCGTGCACTAATAGTTTTCTTGTGCGAGCTGATGGTCTTCCTCCCGGCAAGCGATGTGGCGGTGCGGCTGGCGGCAAGCCCCGACCTTCCGCCTGTCACGATTCCTCTTCGCGACTACTTGCAGAAGCCCTACATCGAACTCTTCGAGCTGGCTCCTCAGCTCCGTTTCAACTCCGCCGAAATCGAAGGACAGCGCAAAGCTTTGGAGCAGGGCCAAAAGTCGTGCGTCTCGAGCTTCAAGGACCACGCCAAGCAATACGCGAGCGAAATCGACGCCGCGCAAAAGGACCTCAAGAAACGGACCGACAGCCTGAGCGACCCGCAGCGCAAGGAGTCCCACTGCCGGATTCAAAACCTCGAACTGCTCAAGAGCGAAGCCACCGTCCTTTCCAGTCACGCCATTCCCACGGCCTACGACAACTTAGCCGCCAAGCTCGACGTGATCGAAAAATGGCCCGCGCTCTTCGTCCAGACGCAGCAGGAGATCGCGAGCGGCGCGTATCTGAAGCGGCGCTGGGGCGATGTGAAGGACATCGGCTTCCGCGATATCGCTTCCGGCCAGGAAGACGACATCAAGCGCGGCCAGGAAGCCATTGCGGAGATGAAGCGTATCGGCATGATGCCGCCCTCAATCGAAGACAAGGCCATTCAAGATTACGTCAACACCGTGGCGCAGCAGATCGCCCGGCATTCCGACCTGAAGGTCCCGCTCCAGGTCACGTTGCTCCAGTCTAAGGAGATCAACGCCTTCGCGCTGCCCGGCGGATTTCTCTTCATCGAGCGGGGCTTGCTGGAAGCGGCCGACGACGAGTCGGAGCTGGCCGGCGTCGTGGCGCACGAGTTGGCTCACGTCACGGCCCGCCACAGCAACAAATTGATGAAGCGCGCCACCATCGCCAGCATCTTCTATTCGGCGGCGCAGATCGCTGCCGTCGTGCTGACGGGAGGCGTGGCCGGCATCGGAATCTATTACGCGCTGCAATACGGATTTTACGGTCTGGGGATGGTGCTCAATCTGGAGCTGCTCGGTGTGAGCCGCGAATACGAGATGGAGGCCGACCAGCTCGGCGTGCAATACGCCTGGAATTCCGGATACGATCCCAGCGGGTTTATCCGCTTCTTCGACAAGATCGCCATGAAACAGGGCTACATCAACGGCGCAAGCTGGTTCCGCACTCACCCTCCATTCTATCAACGCATGGTGGACACCCAGCGCGAAATGCTGTTTCTGCCGCCCAAGCCGGATTTGATGATGCAAACGTCCGCCTTCGAGGAGATGAAAAAGAAACTGGCTTCGGTCACGGTCGCCGCCGAAAAGTATGACGCTAAGAAGCCCACTTTGAAGCTGCGCGAGGAAGGATGCGAGGCTCCCAAAAAGCTCGAGTACGAACCCGGGCAGCCGATCGAAAAACTTTGCTCGTTGAGCGCCCAGCCGGCCAGGGCCGGAGCATCTCGGACACCTTGAGCAGAGAGCGGAGCGCCTCGTTCACCGCAGCCGAACTACGGAGCACCTTGGCCACGTCCGGCTCCAAGACCGCAAGGTTGGCGCCTTCCGTCAACAGGCGGCGGTAGTACTTGCCGCGAACGGCGGTCGAGTAATCGAAGTCGTACTCGGGCCGCATGTCCTATCCAGCCGGTCTTTCTTCGCTCCAATTCAACCGTGGGCCATCAAACAGTAGCGATACTTGATTGATGATGTTACGTCCTACGACGCCCCATTCCTGATTGATAACAAGAAAGCGCCCTCGGAACACTTGCCCTAGAAGAATTAGATCGAGTTGGACTGCCGGAGCTACCCTGAGGCTTCCATCGAAAGCCGTCAATTCAAATCCTTCGTTTGGATCAATGGTCAAACCCAGTTGATTCACGGAAGATTGAGGGATCAAAGTGACATCAGCGCCGGTATCGAGCAGCATAGGAACGTCTGAAGCCGCCATGCCATTGATTTGGTTGCGGAGAGTAACCTTTGCCAAGGGTGTGCAGGCGGATTAAACAAGCTCGCATCATATGCGGGCATCACTTGTCCTCAATGACCTGCATTTCGAAATCCTTGGCCTGCTCCGGGTGCGCCAGGCGTGGACTGGCAATGTGAGCTATTTGTCGCGCTTCCATGTCCGGTACCACCACATACACCTTTGCTTTTTCCGGGAGGCGCACATCGGCAGGCAGCCGGATTTGACCGTTCTCTATGATGCCTTCAAACGTTGTAACTTTCATAGGTCGCTTTGCCTTCCTCCAAATCCGTCCGTGGAAACGGGAAGAGCACAATGTGCCCAGGGTTGCTTCATCGGAAAGACACTTTCAAGTCGGCAGTCGTATAGGGGGGTGTCTCTTCGTTTTCCATCCCACGCATGGCCAAGGTCAGCGACAGATTGGACCACTCTTCAGACTTATGACGCGGAATGTTCCGCTCTTCCTTCGACAGAAGATACTCGACAAAATCAAGGACCGCTGGGCGGACTTTCACGCCCGATAAGGCCGAGAAGGGATAGCGCACCAGGACGACCTCATTTTTGGAGTAACTCGGCATACACATCGTCCCCGGCGTTATCCCAAATCGTGTCCAACGCGACCTGACCTATGCGCGACCAGAACAGCGTATCCTCGTCGGTAAGAAGTGTGACGAGCACCGTCGTGCCTTCCGGAAGATCGACCGGTTCCACTACTTCGATTTTGCCTTCGCGCACGACGGCTCGGACGGTATTGAGCACAGCGCACCTCCCCTCGCAGGACGATCATTTTCTCGTAGTATACACCCTCGCCGCCCATAGATCCCGAGTAACGCCGTTTCGTTTGCTGATCCGCTCATTGGCCGTATTGTCGGCTTATCGGAGAGCCACTGCCGAAATTCGACGGCTGTTGCCCTCCTTTCGAGTTTTCGTGCATAATTCACCCTGCACAAAAACTTTCGATCACCGGCGGAAATCCTGATTCAATGGAACCAGCAACCAGGGTGTGAGGTGACAGCGATGAAAAACCGTTTTGTATTGGCGGGTGTGGCGAATCTCGGTTTGCTGTTTGGCGTTTTGGCGGGTCCCGGCGTTCACGTCGCGGCGGCGCAGGGGCGCGCGGTCGAGAGCAAGAACATGGAGGTGATCGGCTATAACGACCTGCAAGGGCGTTCGGCCTATCAGCCGATCATTCATCATCAGGGCAACCGCTGGATCGCCTATGTCGGCTTGCACGCCGGCGCCGAGATGAATCCGCTCACCGGAAAAAAGGAAGGCAACGGCACCATGGTTGTCGATGTGACGGACCCGCGGAAGCCCGTCGCACTGGCGCACATTCCGGGGGATCGCCTCAATCCGGAAAAGAATGCCGACGGCCAGATGGTGCGCGCCTGCAACATCGCCGGAGGAACTTATCTGCTCCGCGACGCCGCCCTCAAAACGCGCGTGGAGTTGTGGGACGTCACTGATCCCGCGCATCCGCGCTTCGTCACGACCGTCGTCGACGGGCTGAAGGACACGCACAAGAATTGGTGGGAGTGCGACACCGGCATTGCGTACCTCCCCGTATGGGACCCCAAGTGGCGCGCTCGCATGACCAAGATCTATAACCTCAGCGACCCGGCAAAACCCGTCTTCATCCGCGACTTTGGATTGATCGGGCAGGAGCCCGGCTCGACAATGGCGGATATTCCTCCCGTCATCCACGGACAGATTTCCTACAACGGCCGTGTGTACTTCGCTTATGGAAGCTCCAATCACGGCATCGTCCAGATCATCGACCGCGAGAGGCTCGTGAAAGGGGACAAGCCGCCGACGCCGGAGAATCTGCTCGCTCCTCAAATCAGCCGCCTGGATCTCGCTCCCTGGTGGGGAGGTCACACGACCTATCCGCTTCTCAACGTCCCGATCGCCGACTTCCAGACTGATTCGCAAGGCAAGGTTCGCGATTTCCTCGTGCTTGCCTCGGAGACTGTCGCCATCATGTGCCAGGGACCGCGCCACCCATTGTTCTTCGTCGAGATGACCGATCCCACCAAGCCCATGCCGGTATCGAATTTTCAGGTGCCGGAATCGTCGGGACACTTCTGCGAGCGTGGCGGACGCTTCGGCCCTCACTCGGTCCAGGAGTCCTTCAATCCCATCTACTATAAAAAGCTGATCTTCGTGGCGTATTTCAACGCGGGCGTTCGTGCGGTGGATGTTCGCGACCCGTTCCGTCCCACCGAGGCCGGTTACTATATCCCGACCACCACGGACAAGACGAAACCCGTTTGCGGAAAAATCAACGGCCAGGACGTCTGCAAGACCGCTATCCAGACCAATAACGTGGAAGTGGACGATCGCGGCTGGATTTACATCGTGGACCGGGCCAGCACCGGGATGCACATCCTGGGACTGACGAGCGAAGCCCGCGCTATCGCCAATATCCCATAACTGGCAGAGACCGGCAGTGACCGGCAGCCGCAGACGCATCGTCCGCACACGGTTCAGGCTTCCCGGTCGCTATGACGGATATCGCTCCAACCGGACCCGCGAGACTCCGGACTTGGTTAGGCCAATCTGGCGCGCGGCAGCCGGTGACAAATCAACGATGCGGTTGCGAACATGCGGCCCTCGGTCCTCGATTCGAACGATGACGGAGCAGCCGTTTCTCAGGTTGGTGATTCGTACCTTGGTCCCGAGGGGCAGTGTGCGGTGCGCCGCGGTGAGCTTCCGTTGATCGTAGATTTCTCCGCTCGCTGAGACCCGGCCGTGAAAGCGGTCTCCGTACCAACTGGCGTATCCCGTTTGGACGAAGTGATGCGCAGAGGTGCGTGCAGCAGCCGCTGGAGGATGGTTGCAAGATTTCGATGTCGTCCGCTCGGTCGTCCCCACGGCGTTTGGAGCCTCCTCGGGTTTGTACGAGGCCAGCAGCATTCCCTCGGTGTTGAAATGTTGCATCGGCCAGGCCGGCTTCGGACCGCGAAATTCAATTCTCGGAAACTCGACCGGAAGCCAGTCGCTGGGGTGCGCCACGGAGCTAACCTTCCCAAGGAAATCGTCTCCATTATAGAATTCAATCGTCCCGGACACTGCAATCGGCGATGTCCCGGCGTAGCGAATACGCAGCCACCCTCCCTGAAGCGTGCCGCCTGAATGGGAAAGGGTAAGGAGTTTCGATTGGCGGGAGGCAACAGACCATTCGCTCTGCGCCGCGAGCGCCGCACCGTCGTTCAGTTGTACGCGCATCGGACTGCCGTCGTCGTCAAAAAATTCGATAGTACCGGAGGTCGCTTGTCGGTCGGTGTTCTTGAGAGTCACCACGGTAAGGAAATGCCAGCTCTCTTGCTCCCCTCCAACAGCGATATAAGGAACCACGAGGGTATTTCGATTCTCCCCGGAAGGAACAGGAGTTCGAGTCTCAGTGAACGCTGGTACCGCTAGTGTCGCCATCGAGATCATGAGCAGGAGAGTCCAGGCCGGATTCGTAAATCGCTGATACATGAGGTACCTCCTTGGCTTGCTGCCGCATTTCTTCGAGTCACTCTGGGTAGGTGTCTAGCACCCCGCCTCATTCTGTTCGATAATTGTATGGCAAGAATTATTCCACAAAGGGGATCAGGCGGCAAAGAGAGATTGTAGGTCTTTTGTTTTATATGTTATAGATTAGTAAAGGCGGTTCCGATAGCGTTCGGGGGATTTGGCCGCCTGATTGAAACACGAAATGCGGGGAATTTTTCCCTTTGGGGGGACAGCTCAACTCCAGGTGGTGGTCCCGGTATCGATCTTCGCTTCGGGTCTCTGCCACAGCCGACCGCAGCCATCGAGTTGAGAAGCGGGTTTATGTCGGGGCGCGCGTTGAAAATCCTGGTTGTGGACGATGATGCCGCGATGCGCAGCGTGCTCGAAGCGCGTCTGCGCAATTGGGGTTACACCGTGCTCGCGGCATCGGACGGCCCCGAAGCGGAAGCGTCGGCGAAATCCCAGAAGCCCGATCTCGTCGTCTCCGACGTTGTGATGCCCGGCCTTTCCGGCCTGGAACTCCTGCAATCGTTGAAACAGGACGATCCGCGCCGCCCGGTGATTTTGATGACTGCCGAGGGCACCATTGACATAGCCGTGGAAGCCATGAAGCAAGGCGCGCAGGATTTTATCACCAAGCCGCTCGACTATTCCAAGTTGCAGGCGATTCTGGAAGCCGCCGAGAACGAGATCGACCTGCGGAGGGAATCCCAAAAACTCGATTCGAAAATCGCGAAAGGATCGGGCTTCGGCTCCTTCATCGGAGACAGCAAACGGATGCGCGAGGTTTACGAACTGCTCGAGAACGTGGCTTCGAGCGACGCTTCCGCGATCATTACCGGCGAGAGCGGGACCGGCAAGGAGCTTGCTGCCCGCGCCATCCACGACCACAGCGCGCGCGCTCGGGGACCGTTCATCGCGATCAACTCGGCGGCCATCCCGGAGACTCTGATCGAGAGCGAAGTCTTCGGCCACGAGAAGGGCGCCTTTACCGGCGCTTTCGGCGTTCGTGCGGGCTGTTTTGAGCTGGCTAACCGCGGCACGCTTTTTCTGGATGAGATCGGCGAGATGCCGGTTCCGCTTCAGCCCAAGCTATTACGCGTCCTGGAAGACGGCAAAGTCCGTCGGCTGGGTGGCAGCCAGGAGTTCGCTTTCAACGTCCGTGTGATCGCGGCCACCAACCTCGATCCCAAGAGCGCCGTTCAAAGCGGCAAGCTGCGCGAAGATCTTTACTATCGGCTGAACGTCTTCACGGTAGCGCTGCCGCCTCTGCGCGAGCGCAAGGAAGACATCGCAACCCTGGCGCAGCATTTCATTCACGACTACAACGAGAAGCACGGCACGGCCGTGGTGGCTCTGCGTCCGGAGGCGCTCGATCGAATGAAGTCTTATTCCTGGCCGGGCAACGTTCGCGAGCTGCGGAACGTCATCGAGCGGGCCGTGATCCTGGCCAAGGGCGAATGGATCGAGCCGTCGCATCTTCCCCCCTATCTGCGCGCCTCCGAGCCGGAGCACGATGGGAAACTCGTTCTGCCCCTGGGCGTGACGGCCGCCGGCTCGGAGCGCGAGTTGATCTTGAAGACGCTCGAACAGACTGGCAACAACAAGGCGGAGGCCGCCCGGCGCCTCGGTCTCGACGTGAAAACCATCCGCAATAAACTGAAGTCCTACGGCATGCACTAAGTTGGTGCAGGCCCCCGGGGCTCTACCCGACAGGCAAAAATACCTGTCCCATAGGAAATGAAACTAGCCGCCAAAATCTCGGCTGGGTATGGCGTTCTGATCGCCTTGATTGTAGCCGTCCTGGCGTATCAAATCTCGATCGTCTATCAGATGCAGTCCATCAACAGCCGCCTTTCCGGCATCGACTTTCGTTCCGCCATTCTCTCCCTCGACCTGCTGCGCGACCTGGACCAGACGGAGGAATTCACGCGAAAATTTTTTGCCACGGGTGGCGATCCCGATTACGCCTCGCAGATGCGTCAGATGCGGGATGCTTTTTCCGTCCGCCTCGCCGAGCTCGAATCGCTCCATATATCGCCGCAGGAAAAAGAAGAGGCCGATCTGCTTTCCGCGCTGTGGAGCCGTCTTTCCAAGGCTTCCGCGGACCAGGAACAGTCTTATCGTTCCCTGAGTCCCGACGATGCGGAGACTGCCCTCTCCGGGCAGCTCGCGCTTTTCAGCCGTTTGCGAATTGAAACTCAGTCGATGATTGGGGCGACCCGGCGGACGATCGAGTCGCGTGTCGCTGAGTCGTCCGAGGCCAGCCAGCGCGCCCAGCGAATCTCCTGGATTGCCGCCGCCGCTGCATTGCTGCTGAGCCTGATCGTTTCGTACTGGGTCCTGGGCTCCATCTCGCGTCCGCTGCGCGAACTGACGGAAGGCACGCGCGCCGTCGCGGAGGGGAAATTCTTTTATGAGCTGGACAGCAGCCGCAAAGACGAACTGGCCGAGTTGGCGCGCGATTTCAACGTCATGACCCGCCGCTTGAGCGAGCTCGACAACCTGAAGAAGGACTTTGTCTCTCACGTCTCGCACGAACTGAAAGCGCCGCTCGCCTCCATTGAGGAGACGATTCGCCTGCTTCTGGAGGAAATCCCCGGGCCGGTCAACCGCGAGCAGCGACGCTTCCTCGAGCTCAATCTTCAGAGCAGCCGCCGTCTTTCGTCACTGATCAGCAACCTCCTCGACATCGCCCGCATGGACGCGGGCGTGATGCAATACGAGATGAAACAGCACGATCTCGCCGAACTCGTACGGACCGCGCTGGCCGAATTCGAAGCGCCGCTCCGCGAAAAATCGCTTCGGATCGAGACCCGCCTGCCACAAGAGCCAGTCTCCGTGCAGTGTGACGCCGACCGTATCGTTCAACTTCTTGGCAACCTATTGGGAAATGCGCTGAAGTTTTCGCCGCTCGGCGGCCCGCTGCGGGTCGGCCTTCGCTCGCTGGCGGAGCTTCCCGGCAACCTTCCCTCAGCCTGGCGGACAAAGCTCGCCACGTCGAGAAACATCGGAGAATATGTGCTGCTCGAAATCGCCGACAGCGGACCCGGCGTCCCGGCTTCCGAGCGGGAGAGGATCTTCGAAAAGTTTTACCAGGTCCGGCAGGACAATCGAGCGAAGTCCGGAAGCAAGAGTTCCGGCCAGGGAACCGGGCTCGGCCTGGCCATCGGCCGCACCATTGTGGAAGCCCATCAGGGCGCCATCTGGATGGAGGAAAATCCCGGTGGCGGCAGCGTCTTTTATGTGCTGCTCGCGGCCAGCATGGCGGCCCAGCCGGCGGTCATTCGGACGTCTGCGCCCGTCTGAGCCGGCCCTGACCCTCGCCGTGCAGTAAACGCGCGGTTTCCGGTCGGTTCCAAAACGGTTTTCCAGAAGAGTTGAGTCACAGCGTGGCAAGCAATGATATTCTGTTCCTGCGATGCGTTGCGTTATAGGCCCGATCCGAAGCAGTCTTCCGTTGTGTTTGCTGGGGCTGGCCCTGCTGCCGTGGTCCTGTAGCAAAAAGCCGCCTGCTCCCGCGCCGGCTTCCGCTCCTGCGCCTGTTCCTGCGCCGGCACCTGCACCTGCTCCTACTGCGGCGCCCGCTCCTGCGCCTGCATCTGCTCCTCGCGCGGCTACCCGCGAATTCGACGCCGCCGAGAAATATTTCGACTCTGGCGACTACTCGAATGCCGCACAGGCTTACGAGAAGTATCTTCGCGGCGGCGCATCGGCCTCCAACCAGGACCGTGCACTGTTTCGACTCGCGTTGACCCGCGCTATTCCTTCCAGCCCCGTCCGCGATCTGCCACGGGCCATGAACGATCTGCGCCATCTCGTGGTGCGCTTTCCGCAGAGTCCTTTCCGGGCTCAGGCGGAGATGCTGCTGGGTTTGCAAGGGGAGATCGACAAACTGCAAGTGGATGTTGGCAAGCGGGATGAACGAATCCGGGAGCTGTCGCAGGAACTCGAGCGATTGAAGCGAATCGACATGCAGCGGCGTCCCTCCGGCTCGCCATAACGGGAGCCGTCCGGCACACCTCGCCCGGATTTCTCACCACGGCCCAGCGCCGGAGGCGCGAAAGATTCTAGCCCAGGGCGTGAGCCCTGGGAAACGAGGAATCTGCACAGTCAGCCCCGGCAGGGGCGAAAGAAAGAATTCGACAGAGTGTAATGTCCCGGTTTCTGTCGCCCCTTCCGGGGCTCGCTGGTTGGTTGTTCCGGAACCCAGCGCTTACGCGCTGGGCTAGAATCTGCCGCCCCCTTCGGGGGCTCGACTGGTGAGAAATCCGGGCTAGCCCGCGCATTCCACCGTTCCGTTTCGATCAGCCTACGGAAGAGTTTACTGTCCTGCCTGTGGTTCCGTAAACCAGTAATTCTCGATTTCGCAATCGACTCCTACACTTCCGTCATCGTGTTCGCCCTCGACGCGGACTACCTTGGCCTGGCAGTGCATTTTGATCCCGCGGCGAGTCGAATCCATGTCGGGTAATTCGACCTCCATTTCGAGACGGGCTCCTACAGGCAGTTCGGGAGGAATCGAAAACCAGCAGCCCTTCGAAACGATATTGTCCGTAAAGGCCGGGTCCTGTCCGGAGGTCCCCTTTGCGCGGCTGGTTCTGCGTCTCGGTGCCCTCCGCGTCCGGAGCCCCACCGGTAAGGAGACCTGATTCCTGGGCCGAGTTCGTTGCATGCGTTCGTTCATTTGATTTGTCCTCCAAAGGGAAACGCCGGGGGGAAGCAATCTCGTGTTCCCAATCCACGCCCGCGCCCGAAGCGTCCGATATCGAAGCTGAGCGCGGGCTGGATCGAGTCCGGATGACGGAGAGGTGCATCCGAAATTAATTATCGTCGTGGTCTTTTTCGGGGCCTTAGCCGTTGCAGCCGGATGTTGCCTCAATCCAGCAGCAGGAAACTTCCTATGGAATTACCACGCTCCGGCAAACCTAACTCTTCAAGTTCTTCTTCTCCGGTTTGGCCGTTTTGGAATGATTATTGTTCAGGCCCTTCTTTTTTCCGCTTCCGACATCCTCGGCGCGGTCTTTGCCTTTATCCCGGTCCGCCGATGCAGCCGGTGTGCCTGCCGGGGCGTTGCTGTGAATACTGCCTTTGCCGGCGGTTCTTTGTGCGCCAGCTCGGCGTCCGACATCTTCGGCGCGATCCCGACCGAAATCCCGGTCTCGCGAAGCGGACGGAGTTCCAGCCGGAGCGTTGCTGTGAATGCTACCGGAGTTGGCGTGTGAGCCGGCGCCCATGCCGCCGCCTTGGCCGTGTCCTCGTCCCTGCGCCATCAGGTTCAGGGCCGCGAATGCAAGCATTGCCGCGATTCGAATCGTTGTCTTCATGTTTGTCCTCCTAGCAGGGCTGGCCTGTAATCCCGGGCCTATTGGTCTTTCGGGAACAGATCATTGAATCATTGGATCATTGGACCGGCGGCGCGGAATATGACAACTGTTTGTTGCTCTCACCGGCCGCGCTGGCAGACGATGGGCTGCCACGGTCCGGAACGGGCACCGGAACCAGTAGATAGCCAACCACGTCGTCCTTGGAGACTCGGGTGAAAACCAATTCACGGGCCCTGTTGTCCTTCTGGCTGAAAAAAACAACCGGCTGCTCAATCCCCTGGCCCCGCACCCAGAGCGTGTGTCCGTCGGGAACCAATTGCACGTAGCCGTCTACGCGCTGGTTATCGACGTTGGTTTTCGTCAGCTTCAGCGAGATTCCAGGCGCGAGTTCCGTATTACGGTTTTTCGACGCTTCAAAGTCCACGCGATCGAACGACACTCGCTGGCTCAGACCGTCGAGATCCCGCTTGGTCAAGTCGGACTGCCGATTCATGTTGGAGAATCCGCGCGAGTTGTCCTGTCGCATTGCCGCCATCTCCTGAGCTGTTTCTCGGCGGATTTCGCCGATTTCTTGCCGGAATTCGTTCCGTACTTCGTCCAGGCGCGCCTGCGCGGCATCCTGGCCGGATTCGAATTGCGTCATCCGGGCGCGCATCGGCTCCGTTTCGTTTTCGAATCGCTGCCTGACTTCGCTCACCATTTCCCGTGATTCCTGGCGGGCAAGTTGCAGATCGGCGGTCACGCGCTTCTCAAAGCCGACAAACCGCTTTACCATCCCAGCCTGATCGCCGGCCCAGGATCGAAGTTGCTCTTCCGCCGAATCGACGCGATGGCCCATCGAGCCGATGGAGTCCTCGAAGCTCGGCAGCTTAGCGAGGAGTTGGCTATGGGACTGTAAGATCGGGTAGCCGTACCAAGCCGCGCCGATCAGGGCCGCGGCCACAATCATGAGCGCGGCCCAATGTCCTCTGTCCGATTTCCGATGGGACTTCATCCCCAACTCGTGCTTTTCCTCATCGATGTGCTGCCGCGTTTCGAGCCGCTCCAAATCCGATGCCACCTGCGCATTGGCTCGCTCCGCCGATTCCTTGACTTGCGCCACCTCGGCCGCGAGTTGCGGCTCCCGCTGCGGGCGGTAGTTAGGTGGCATTGGTGGCCTTTCATTGTTCTCGGTGTTCTCGGTGTACATAAGTCCTCCTAAGACTGTGCGCGGGCCCGGCGCACAGTCTTATCAGACGCCGCTAGCTGCGGGGCTTGGAACTCGGAGACCCCGCCTCGGAGAGTGTGGATCGGCCCTCCCTCTTTTTTGGAACGGAAACGTAACCTGCGATGCGGTCCTTCTTGATCTGGTTCACGACGATTTCGCTCGCCTGATGGAAACCGGTCTGATAGAACTGCACCGGTTCATTCAGCGTCTTGTCCTTTTTTTCAATGGTCCGGTCGTCGGAGATCAGGTTGATGGTGAACCGCTGCCGTTTCGCATCCGCTTTCTTCAGCGAGATGGCAATGTTTCCGACCCGCTGAGGCTGCTTGGACTTCCCCAGATCGAACTCGTAATAATCGCGTTCCCCAAGCGCGCGCAGCTCTTCGATCTCTGTATGGTTCCGGGCGATGAGGCCGCTCTGCACTCCGAGATCGCCGACCATGCCCTGGAGGTCCGTCTTGGTCGAATTGAGCTGATCATTAGTGGAACTCAGCTCGCTTTTCACTCCCTCCACGTCGGAGGATAGACTCCCCAAGGTTCCCTCCGTGCTTTCTTGTTTCTGTTGAAGCTGGCCGATCTGGTCGCCCCAAACCCGGGCCACCGTCTTCTGCTGGTTCGCGAATTGGGCGGATGACTGCTGGGCTTTCGAGAGCGCCGCCTGCGTCGTTCCCAGACGGTCCTTGGTAAATTTCATTTCCCCTTGCAAGTCCGAGTATTTTTCCTGGGCATCCTTCAGGTTCTTGCTGAGCTGGTTGATCGTTTGGTCGTGCTGCTTCACAACGTTATTCATGTTTTGCTGTGCGGAGGTCAGGCGGTATGCTTCGTACCCGCCCCCCAAGCCGACCAGTAGTAATGATGCGAGTCCCAGCGAGAGGATCTGTGGCGATAAAACCGGAGTTGTCATGTTGCACCTCAAATCAAAATTGTTGAACAGGCCGGCGATCCTGGTGGGAGGCCGGCCTGCCGAACCGAGTCCCCATTTATTGCATGGTCTGCGAAACCATTCCGCCCGAGAGGTCCGGTCCCATCACGCGCACGACCACGGAGCGGTTCTGCGCCCGTCCGTCCTTGGTCTTATTCTCCGCGACCGGCTTTTCCTTCCCGAAGCTCAACTGCGAGATCCGGTTCATCGGTACTTCCTGCTGCACAACCAGATACCGGACCACCGCATCCACGCGTTTCTGGCCCAACTGGACGTTGTAATCGGCGGATCCCGCGGAGTCCGTATGTCCTTCCATCACCAGGATGGCATCGGGGTTCTGCTTGACCTGTTGCGCCAGGTCGTCGAGGACCTTCTGGAAATCGGGCGTTAGCTTGGCGCTATTGAATTTGAACTTCACTTGCTCTTCGTGCATCACAACGAAATGGTTCCGGTTTTGAAACTTGTTGTCGAGAGACCCCACCTGCGAGACTGCCTTGTTGGCGGTGTTCATCGCTCCTTCGCCGGTGGCTAGGGCCTGCTGGGCCTTTCCATCGGTCGTCTTCAGACCCTCGTCCAGTGCTCCGATCTTCTGGCTGTGTTCTCTGGAGACTCCATTCAGTTCTTCAATCTGACTCGAGTTCGCGTGGATGGACCCCGACAATTCATTCTTATCCTGGTCCATTCTTGCCGACAGCGAGTGAGAGCTGTCGTCCACCGTGGTCCGGACGTACTTCTTTGTGGCACAGCCAGCCGTTAGCGTAGCCGTTCCAATCGCAAGTAAAATCCAGACAGCCGATTTCCGCATATTCGATTCGTTCTTCATGAATTCCTCCCCTGCAAAGGTATGCCCCTGGTTTGCCTTGCCGGTACCGTTTTGTCCGGGCAACGTTTGCCCTCCGTGCACCAGCACTGTCGGACTTCCATCGCGTACCTTATAGGGCAATTGGCATTCCAGAGGCGTTAGCCGGAAACCTCCTTTGTTTTCAGATTGTTAAGAAATCCTTGGGGTTCCCGCAACCGTTGTTATTCCAAAACCGTCCGGGAAAAATTCCCGTGCTCGTTCCGTCTTTGGTTCGAGAATTTGCGGAGGGGTCGAAATATTCCGGTGCAATTTTGAGGGTTATGGCGTTTTCAGGGTTGCTGTATAGCAACACCGGGGTCAACCCCTTGCGGGGTTGGGCTGCTCATTTCGTGGGTTACCGTAGGTTGAAACCTACGGCTATTCACGGTCAGCCCCTTCGGGGCTAAACTGCAGCGCTATACAGCAACCCAAAAATTGGGTTAGAAACGGAGCGCCGTTGGCAGGACCAAGGAACCTACCAACGCACGAAGGCTCAATCCGTATTGAGAAACGGGCCGGAGGGAGTCTCTGGCGCCCCCGGCTCGGGGACACGCAGGTCTTTGGAAGGAGATGTTTTTCCTTTAACTGTGAGAAGGACCAATATTCCAACGGAGAGAGCCGCCGTGGCCACCACTCCCCCTTCCGGTCCGTACTCTCCGCCGTGCAGCCAGGTGTGGCTGGAGGCAGCTACGGCCCGCCAAGGCATGCCACCCAAATCCATCCCGCTGACCGGCAGTCCCACAAGCGAGAGCGTCCAGTTCCACGAGAAATGGAAACCGATGGGCAGCCAGAGCGCCCGCGTCTTGATATAAGCGAGCGAAAGCAACATGCCTGCGAGCACCGTGTTCGCAACGGATAACTCCGTCGCGTGGGGGTTGCGCGAGTGCAGGCCTCCAAACACAATCGAGGTCAGCGCCACGGCAGCCCAGCCGTTCGTGCCCTCTATCAGCCGCTGGAAGCCATAACCTCGGAAGAACAGCTCTTCAAACGCGGCCGCGAGCGCGAAGATTCCGGCGCCGCTCGCGATCACCGTCCATGCGGGGAATCCTGTGCCACTCGACCATTGAAAATGAATGGCGCCCGCAACCCACTCGATCCCAATTACGCCGCCAACGAGCCCCGCGCCGCTCCCCAAGCCAATGGCCAGCTCGACGAGCGATTTACCTCCCAGCATGAGACCCACGCCCGAAAAGGGCTGGTGTTCGATGAGCGACATCATCAGCCAGGTCGCCAGGCTCACCGCGGCCAGCAACGCAACCGTTGAGACTGCCTGGACCGCTATCGAATTAGTGGAATGACGAACAAATGCTCCCGCCGCCGGATAAAAGACGAACATCGCCATCACCAGAAATACGAGGAAGAGCAGCAATCTCCACCCGGCGCGCAGTTGACCATCGGGCAACAAGAACAGAGTGGTTACGTTCATACTTCAACCGTCAGCGATCCTTCCGAGTGGCGCTTGCTCCTTGATTCCGCTTCGAAACTGACATTTTCGTCCGGTTAAATGCAGACCAATCCGACAGAAAGCATATCATCCCGCGCACTTGCCAAATCGTCTACTTTTTGTAATCGGCAAGTTTGAGCCGGCAAGCGGCGCCATGAATTGTTTAGAAGCTGTCTCATAAATGCGCGCAATGACGCAACCGGCGAAGAGGAAGAAACCCTCAGGGGCTGAAGCCCATGTTTTTAGGGCGTTCTAGCGGCACGGCTGAAGCCGTGCCCTTTCGGTTGCCACAAAAAGTTTATGAGAGACAGCTTCTAGTTAATTTCTTTTTATTCGCCTTTATTCGCCGTTAGACCGACCAGCGTGACGGGTGGGGGCAACGCCGCTGCCACCCGCCGCATCGAAAACGAATATCGGGTTTTCATATGCGACTCGATAACCATTGATAGGGAAAGGAGGTTGAATGCGAATTTCTCGCAGTTTGTGGATCATTGGGTTATTACTTGCGGCGTTTATTGCCGCGCAGCCGTTTACGCACAGCGGAAAATGGGAGCGATATACCAAGACAGGGAACAGCGCGCTGGAGGCGCGAGACTTCGCCGAGGCGGATAGCGCGTATCGCGCCGCGCTCGCCGAGGCCCGGCACTTCGGTTCGGCTGATCCCCGTTTTCAGGAAAGCCTCGACAATCTCGAAAAGCTCTCCCGAGCCGAAACCACTTCCGCGCACTTTGGGCCGCATTCCGGACAAACGACTACTTTCCTTAGGGGCGTTGGCGGAGGACGGGATAAGACACTCTAGAAGCTGTCTCATAAATGCGCGCAATGGCGTAACCGGCGAAGAGGAAGAAACCCTCAGGGGCTGAAGCCCATGTTTTTAGGGCGTTCTAGCGGCACGGCTGAAGAGTCTGTGTGATAACTCCAGAGGACGTACCTCAGGGGCTAAAGCCGCATTGCAAGCATTGCTTTTACGGCACGGTTGAAACCGTGCCCTTACGAAAAATCGAAGTTATCACACAGACTCTAAAGCCGTGCCCTTTCGATTGCCACAGAAAATCCATTTTATGAAACAGCTTCTAGATAAATCAGCCTACGGGGCTTCCTTACGGGGTCTACGCGTCTTTAGCGTGGACCATCAAGCCCCGGCCGGCGATCTGCAATGGCATCAGCCGAGCACCCTCTTGCTGCAACGCAACCTCGATTTTACTCCGCGCTTCCGGTTCGATCAGAAATAGGACGCAGCCTCCCCCGCCGGCGCCGCAGGCCTTAGCGGCCCGCGCACCGTGACGCCGCGCGGCGGCGATGAGCCGTTCGATGCCCGCCGTCGCGATTCCCGGATGATTTTTCTTGCGGGCTTCCCAGTCGAGCCGGACGAGCTTCGCCACTTCTTTCCAATCCGCCTCCTCCAGCGCCCGCCGCATTTCAGACGCAATCGAGGCAATGCGATTGAATTGCCGGATCACGCTCCGGTCGCCGTCGAGATGGGCCTTCATGACCTCCCAATTATTGATGCCGGAGTTCCGCGAATGGCCCGTGTAGCACAAAATTACGCGGGCGCTCAACTCACTGTCCTTCACGGCGAGTCTCTCGTGCCGGACGCCGTGCGGAGTGAGGGCAATCGCCTGGATGCCTCCGTGCATCGCCGAGTAATAATCCTGTTCCCCGGTGGGCACTCCCAGCACCTGCGCCTCCACGTTCCGCGCCAGCTCGATCAGCTTGGGCGGAGCGTATTTCTTACCCGTGAACCGGCTGAGCGCCCCGCAGACCGCGATGTTCAGTGCCGACGACCCGCCCAGCCCCGCACCCGCGGGCGACCCCGAGTCGGTCTCCATCGTGAAGCCGCCTTCCGGCTCGAAGGCCATGACAAGACGAGCGAGCAGCGGGAGCCGGAACTTTTTTGCCTTGGATATCGCTTCTAGCGATGGGAATGACTCTCTCCGTTTCAAATCGCGTGAAATCAACTCAATCGTTTTATCTCGCCGCGGCGCGATGCGGCAGCGAGCGTGATAGTTGATCGCGAAATTAACGGTCTGAGAGTTTTTGTGGAAGAGATAGAGGGGCCAAATATCGAGCGTTCCGCCGGCCAGATCGACGCGAACGGGAGCTTGGGAGTGAAAGATGGCACTCATATCTAATCCGCATATGATACTATCGCGCGTAACAAAGCGCGAGATCGATATTTCGTAAGTTTCGTGGGAGGAATTCCATGACAATAGTTACTATGTTTGGAGAAATGTGGACGCGCAATTTCCAAAATATTCAAGCGGTTCCTAAGAGCAAGAAAGGTGGCCGAGGAGTGTATGTTCTATATGACGGTTCAATGCCTATGTACATCGGGAAGGGAAATATCCAGAGCCGAATTAGATCAGCACACCGAAGCAAGACACGGGGCCGACAATGGAATTACTTCAGTTGGTATGCAATGAACGACCAGCATGCTATTCACGACATGGAGGTCATTCTACTTCGGAGTCTTCCCTTCTATCTGAGGATTTTCAATCGTCAAAGGGGTAAATTTTGGGGAGCCAAGAGACAGCATGAGAAAGACGAAAAGCCAGCCAAAATCCGCAAAATAAAGGCATTTGGAAGAAGGGATTCACGACGTTAGTATCGGCCGCGACCATGTTGTTCCCGTAACCCCTTAGCGATAGCTTCATCCATCTCTGCCAGCGTCTTTGGCCGCGCTTTATACTTGAGACATCCGAATACGTGGTCGACCGTTGTGGGAAGCAAAGTTTTCAGTGGCAGCTTCCGCCGATCCGTTTCCCAGCGTAACCCAGTCACCTTTTCACGACTACTGATCTTCAGCAACAGCCATTCCTCAAGAACTTCCCGCAATTCCTTACGGCATCCTTCGAGTGTTTTTGAATTAGCCCAAACGCCTCGGAGTTCTGGGATCGCTCCAAAATACGTACCGTCCTCTATAATTTTGTATTTCGCCCGCTCCATTTTGTTTTGAACGTATTCGGTCAGCATCCGATACCCTTCCAGCCGTTATTCGGCACGGGAAGCTCTCACGCCGCCGCGCCGTGGCACTTCTTATATTTCTTGCCGCTGCCGCATGGGCACGGCTCGTTGCGTCCCACCTTATCGCCCGACCGCACCACCGTCTTTACGCCCGCCGAGCCATCGTCGGCTCCGCTCAGGATCAGCTCGGCCTGCTGTTTCTGCTGGCGGCGCTCGATCTCGCGGACCTGTTCTTCCTCCTGCACCGGCTGCATGAGGAAGAGGAACCGGAGCACCTCTTCATCGATGCGGTTCAGCATGGCCTGGAACATTTCATAGGATTCTTTTTTGTACTCGATGAGCGGATCTTTCTGTCCGTAGCCGCGCAGGCCGATGCCTTCTTTCAGGTCGTCCATCGAGAGCAGGTGGTACTTCCACTGGCTGTCCACCACCTGGAGTAAAATCATGCGCTCGTGCCAGCGCATGACGTCCGAGCCAAGCTGGGCTTCTTTCTCGTCGTACTTCTGGCGCGCCTTTTCGATCAAGAGGTCCAGCAACTCTTCGTGATTGAGGTGGTTCAGTTCCGCCGCCTCGGCGCGAATGTCCAGCCCGAACTGCGCAAACAGATCGTTGCGTAGCCCCTTGATGTCCCATTCGTCGGGATGAATGGCCTTGGCACAGCGGTTCTCGGCGATCGACTGGATCACCTCTTCGGCGATGCCGAGAATGTGATCCTTCTGGTTCTCGCGCTCCATGATCTCATTGCGCAGCATGTAGATTGCGCTGCGCTGCTTGTTCATCACGTCGTCGTATTCGAGCAGATGCTTGCGGGCCTCGAAGTTCTGGCCCTCGACGGCCTTCTGGGCGGCTTCTATGCGGCGCGAAATGAGCTTCGACTCGATAGGGACGCCCTCTTCCATCCCCAGTTTTTTCATGATGCCGCTGATCCGGTCGCCGGCGAAGATGCGCAGCAGGTCGTCTTCGAGCGACAGGTAGAAACGGGAGCTGCCGGGATCGCCCTGCCGTCCGGCGCGTCCGCGCAACTGGTTGTCGATGCGGCGGGCCTCGTGCCGCTCGGTTCCGATGATGTGCAGTCCGCCGACTTGCACGACTTCTTCGTGTTCCCGAGTGACTTCCGGCTGGAAGCGGGCCATCGCCTGTTTCCATTGCTCCGGCGTCGCGGTCTCGGGCGCGATGCTTTGCTTGCGCAACGCGTCGCGGGCCATGAATTCGGGGTTGCCGCCGAGCAGGATGTCCGTGCCGCGTCCCGCCATGTTGGTCGCGATGGTGACGGCGCCCTTGCGCCCGGCCTGGGCCACGATTTCCGCCTCGCGCGCGTGATACTTGGCGTTCAGCACCACGTGCTTGATCCCCTCCTTTTTCAGCATGGCGCTGAGCCGCTCGGATTTTTCGATCGAGGTGGTGCCCACCAGCACCGGCTGCCCCTTCGCGTTGAGCTCCTGAATCTCGACGACGGCGGCATTGAATTTCTCGCGCTCGGTGCGGAAGACCACGTCGGGGAATTCGTGCCGCAGCATCTTCTGGTTCGTGGGGATGACCACGACTTCCAGGTTATAAATCTTCTCGAACTCGGCCGCTTCCGTCTCGGCCGTTCCCGTCATGCCGGCGAGTTTCTTGTACATGCGGAAGTAGTTCTGGAACGTGATGGTAGCGAGCGTCTGCGTCTGCCGCTCGATCTTGACGCCTTCCTTGGCTTCCACCGCTTCGTGCAGGCCGTCGCTCCACCGGCGGCCCGGCATCAGGCGGCCCGTGAACTCATCCACGATAATGACCTGGTTTTCGAGGACGACATATTCGTCGTCCTTTTCATAAAGCGTGTAGGCCTTGAGGAGCTGGCGGATGGCGTCGTTCTTGGCCCAGCGCTGCTCGGCGACGCGCGGAACTTTTGTGATCAGGCGCGTCTTTTCCTCGTCCTCCAGATCGGCTCGCGTCTCGATCTTCTGGATCATGTCGTCCACGTCGAGAATTGCGAAGGAGTCGTAGTTCTGCTCCAGATCACGCAGAGCTTCGGCTCTCTGTTCAGGCGAGAGGGCTTGGTTTTCCTCGATCTCTTCTTTGAGCCAGGAGAATTCGAGTCTGGCGATTTCGTCCATCAGGCTCGCGGCCAGAACCTGCCGTCCGCGCGGATTCATGTCCGCAATGTGAGATTTTTCGTTCACCGTGAAGTAGAGCGGCTCGGTCAGCTCGCGCTCGATCTCGGCATTGATCTTCCGCTCGAACTGGCCGGCCAGTTGTTTTACGCCGGTATCTTCGAGCAGTTCCGCCAAGGGCTTGAACTTGGGAGCGCCGCGCTTGGCCTGCGCCAGCTTTTGCGCGGCCAGCTCGCGGTCGTCTTCATCGCCTTCGACCAATTGCTTGGCTTCCTGGACCAGTTGGCTGACCAAGCCGATCTGCTTCCCGACCAGCCGCTCGACCAGCGGCTTCAATTCCTTGAAATATGCCGGTACGTGATGCTCGGAGGGACCGCTAATGATCAGGGGCGTGCGGGCCTCGTCGATCAGGATCGAGTCCACTTCGTCCACGATTGCAAAGTGATGGCCGCGCTGCACGCAGTCCTTCAGGCTGAACTTCATGTTGTCGCGCAGGTAGTCGAAGCCGAACTCGTTGTTGGTTCCGTAGGTAACGTCGCAGGCGTAAGCCTCGCGGCGCTGGTCGTCGTCGAGGTCGTGCACGATGACGCCTACCGTCAAACCGAGCGCCTTATAGAGCTTTCCCATCCACTCCGAGTCGCGCCGCGCCAGGTAATCATTGACGGTAATAACGTGGGCGCCCTTGCCTTCCAGGGCGTTGAGATATACGGGAAGCGTCGCCACCAGCGTCTTTCCTTCGCCGGTCTTCATCTCGGAGATCCTGCCGGAATGCAGGACCATGCCTCCGATGAGCTGCACGTCGAAATGCCGCATGTTGAGGACTCGCCGCCCGGCCTCGCGCACCACCGCGAATACTTCCGGAAGCAGATCGTCAAGCGTTTCGCCCTTGGCGAGGCGCCCGCGGAATTCCTCCGTCTTGGCGCTCAATTCGGCATCGGTGAGCCGCTCGATGGCGGGCTCCATCTCCGTGATGACCCGAACCCGCGGCCACATCCGCTTCAGTTCCCGCTCGTTCTTGGTCCCGATAATTTTTGTGACAAGTGAGGTAATCATTGCGATTCACCTCCCATTATAGGGGGCTTCCCGCCGCCGAACAAGTTGCGTAACCGACCTAGGGGCCGCTCGCGGCCCGGCTCCGACGCCAAGAGCACTCGGGTATTCGCAACCAAAGCGGGAAAGCGGAAGATACTTGCCCGGCAAAAAAGACTTGAGAAATATCCAGGTTGATGGCATACTCTGAGCCTTTATGAAACCTCGCGTGATCCACCTATCTACCGGCTTTACCTGAACCTAATTTCCGCAACGTCGGTCGCCGTTTCCCCTGATTAAATACTGATGTTGTAACGGCTGCTCTGAGACTTCTTCTCTCTGCGCAGCGGATGCTATCGAAGAGCCCGCCATGGATGAGACTTCAGATTACCGCGAGGATTCGCAAACCGCAGCCCTTCTGGAAGATCTCCTGCGGATGCGGGGAAGCCGATGCAGGGAGTGCGCGGCTTCGCTTTGCGGTCACCAGACGTTGATGAGCCTGGTGGCCGGAGCAAAGGACGCTCCGCGGTGTTTGTCGTGTCTTTCTCGATCGCTGGCGCGGGACCGGGAGGAATTGCGCGACCACCTCTTGGCCTATATCATGAATCGCCGTTGCCGCCATGCGGGCTGGATTTGGGCCAACCGCGAAGAACATTTGGAATCAATCGCGTTGCCTTCGTGTTTGTGGCCGCCCTCCGGCGCCTCACGCCAACAAGATCAACCTGCAAGGAGACCGATCATGTCCAATGACGATCCCAATCCCAATCCGGCCGCCGATGCCGAGTGGGATGCCGGAAACATGGGATGCGGCGAGTTGGTGATGCAGCTTCGCATGCAGCTCCAACTCCTGAAGGCAGGGCAAATTCTGAAGCTGACGGCAACAGACGCGGGAATGCCGGAGGACCTCCCGGCTTGGTGCCGGTTAACCGGACATACGCTGGTTCGTTCCAATCATCCGGAATACTGGATTCGACGAAGGGAGAACTAAATTAAATGCCTGGAAAATTCTGTGTGTCTCTGTCATTCGCGAAAGATAACTCCGACAAGGCCACGGTTGCTTTCGTCATCGCCAATGCCGCCGCGGCATCCGATAAGGAAACACTCGTGTTCCTGAGCATCGAGGGTGTGCGGTTATCACAAAAGGGATACGCCGACGACATTCACGAAGAGGGCTTCGCGCCATTAAAGGAACTGATTACCAACTTCGTGAACGCCGGCGGCAAGATCTGGGTCTGCTCGCCCTGCTTCAATAAGCGCAAGCTCGATCCCAATAACCTTGTAGCGGGTGCAACCATCGTCGGCGGAGCCAAGCTCGTCGAATTTCTGAGCGACGGCTCTCCTTGCGTTAGCTATTAGCGAGGTAGCGCAATGGAACCTGTCGCTCGCCATCTCCTCGAACCCGATGTCTCGTTCGACGGAGGGAACCTGGACTGCGGCAACGGGCTGCTGCTCCTGATCCGGAAGCATATTGATCCGCTGAATCCGGGTCAGATTTTGGAGGTACGATCCACGGAGCTTTCCGTCGAGGAGGACCTCCCGGCTTGGTGCCGCCTTACGAACAACGAGTTCATATCGTTGGTCCGTCAAGGGCAGCAGCGGAGCTTCCTGGTCTGCAAGGGCGCCCTTGCGAATCGCGCCAAGCCGCCATCCGGTGTGGCGACGCCGAAGAGATTCACTCCGCAGGCTCCTGTGCCGGTTCGTATTCCGGCCTCACTGCCGCAACCGGCACCCGCGCCCGAGATCCCGCCGCTTTCCGTCATGGGGATCGGAAGCTGGCCCCGGCCGCGGTGGATGCTCCAGGCGATTCACGATCATATGGAAGGCCGCCTCGCGGAAGCGGATTTCCAGGCGACCGCCGATGATGCGGTGCGGCTGGCAGTCGAGGCCCAGTTGCGGGCCGGTGTGGGAGTAGTCACCGATGGCGAGCAGCGCCGCGACAATTACGCGAGCTTCGTCGGCGGGCTTCTTGACAACTGCCTGCTGGTTCCTCTGACGGACTTGCTTCCGCTCGTTGACGATCCGGAACATTTCGAGGAACAGCTTCAGTCGCTGGATGTTCCGGCCGAGAAAGTGCGCCATCCGGCGGTCTTTGGTCCCATCGGCAGAAGTCGTCCGCTCGCGGTTCACGAACTGGAGTTTCTGAAAACGATTACGAATAAACCCGCGAAGGTGGCGCTCCCGGGGCCGTATCTACTGACCCGGACGATGTGGATGGAGTGCCTCTCGCCACATGCTTACGAATCGCGCGAGCGTCTGGCGGAAGATGTGGTTCGGGTGCTGCGGGAAGAGCTGCATTACCTCTTGGCAAGCGGCGCGGCGCTGGTGCAGTTCGACGAACCTGTGCTCAGCGAGGTGGTTTTCACCGGAGCGAAAACGACGCGCACCTTCATGTGTGGCGCACTGAGCGAGAAGAAGGATGCGGATTCCGAGCTTGCCTTCGCCCGCGATCTCATCAACCGCGTGGTGGAAGGCGTGCCCCGCGCGCGCACGGCCCTTCATATGTGTCGTGGGAACTGGACCCCGGATGAATCGGCGGCGCTGAGCGGCGACTACAGGCCCCTGCTGTCTTTGCTCGGCAGCATCCGCGTCGGCACATTATTCCTCGAACTCTGCACGCCCAGGGCGGGCGAGATCGAGGCGCTCAAGGATTTGCCTGCCAATTATAGGATCGGCGTTGGCGTGGTAAATCAGAAGAACCCACGCGTCGAGCCGGTGGACGAAATTGTGGCCAGGGGCAGAGAGGCGATCCGTATCTTCGGAGCGGAACGTGTCTTATTGACACCGGATTGCGGCTTTGCCACATTCGCGGACAATCCGGTGAGTTCCGCTACTCTCGCCGAAGCGAAGCTGCGTTCCATCGTGCAGGCAGCGGAGATTCTGAAGTAAGGAAACATCGACACGTTTACTGCTGGAGCGGAAGATACCCCCTTGACAGAAGGGCTGCTGGCAGTGCGTAATAGGCGCGCCTTTCCTAAGGCATTCAATTCGACTTATTTTACAGAACCTCCCCGGCGGCATGGGAGGCGAGAGGAGAAACGCGATGCGAAAAGTTGCTATATTTTTGCTGCTCACGGGAGGATTGATTGGAATCACCGGAAGTTTTGCGCAGGCTCCGGGTAAATCCGGAATCATCGCCCCGCTTCGGAATTCACCGCTGGCCCTGGAGCCGGGCAAGACCCATCTAGTCTTCGCGGGAGTCACCGCCAATTTCCCGCGGATTGCCGTCTGGCTCTTTCAGGGATTTTACCAAACGCTGCCCCATGGAACGTTCCGGGGCGACGTATTGTTTGTCGGCGACGGAGCGGTCGTCGCTACGCAACGGATCTGCGACGGCCAGGCCCACTTCGCCATCACCACCCCGGCCGCCGTCGCCACCATGCTCTATAAGGGTATTGGAATCGGCAAGAAGCCCTGCCCGACGCTTCGCGGCCTGTTCAAACTGCCTCAGCGCGACCCCATCACGCTGGCCGTGCGCGCCGATTTAGGCGTCAACTCTTTCGAGGATATCATCCGTAAGAAAATACCGCTCAAGATGGCCACAGCCGGGCCGGAAAGCGGACGCGCCCTTGCTTTCCTGTATCCGGAATTGCTGAAGGACTACGGCACTTCGCTTGCGGAAATTCAATCCTGGGGCGGCGGGATTGTCAGCGCCGACCTGGGCGGCGCGGCGATCGAGAAAGTCATGGCCGGCGAGGCCAACGCCCTGATCCACGAGGGCGATGTCCCCATCGCGCCGGAATGGAAAAAGCTCAACGCAAAATACCCTATGCGCGTGCTCTCCATCAGCAGAAACGTAATGGAAAAGCTGCAGGCCTACGGGTTCACGAAGTTCGACCAAACCATCCCGAAGGGGAAGTATGCCGGTGTTGACGCCGATGTCTCCACGCTGGACTATTCGGACTGGATCGTGCTGGCCGACTCGACCGTACCGGACAACATCGCATACCTGATGGCGAAGATCGGCGTCGAGCGGAAAGAGGCGTTCGAGTCGCAGTATCGTGACATGCTTCCCGCCGGCTCCAAGGAACTCGGCCAGTACATCGCCGATCCCAAGGAGATGTGGAAAGACCTGGGAGTTCCACTGCACCCCGGAGCCGAAAAATACTTCAAGGAAAAAGGGTTGATGAAGTAAGAATTTGGGTGCGGCGTTCGGGGGCGGCCTCCGGGATGAACGTTGGGCAGAAGATTGCTGGACGCATCCTTGTCTTCCTGGATAGGCTTCCTCCCGCGACCGACCTTCGCCTCGCCTTGTGCTAGAATGGGGAGCATGAGAGCCGTTGCCTCCAAGATGAACTACAACAAGTATTGCCTCTTGCCGGAGGATGGGTACCAGTATGAGGTGTTTGACGGAGAACTGGTGATGACCCCTGCGCCTATTCCTAAACATCAACGAATCGTTGTAAGAATCACCAGAGCGTTAGACGAGTTTGTGGAAAAGAACAACCTCGGACAGGTCTACGTCGCTCCCGTGGACATTCTGTTCGATGAATACACGATCTTGCAGCCGGACGTTTTGTTCGTGAGTAACGCCAAGCTTCATACTATTGGAGAGGATGCCATCGAAGGCGCTCCGGATTTGGTTGTGGAGGTCCTCTCGCGCAGCACGCTGAGGAAAGACCGCGTACGGAAGCTGGCGACTTATTCCGAGTTTGGAGTGCTGGAATACTGGATTGTAGACCCCGTGAAGCAAAAGATTGAGCTATACGAACGCAGCGGTGGAGATCTGCGCCTAAGCAAGGACTTTTCTCACGATGAAACCTTGGAAAGCCCGCTTCTCGCCGGTTTCCGGCTTCCCGTTGCTCGCCTCTTCTAAATGCCGCCAACCCGAACCCATACCTCCGTCCGCCGCATGAACCCAGCCACCAGCCTCCGTCCCACCTTTTGCATCGACTCCGGCGCCAAGAGCATTGCCGAGAAGGCGTCGAAACTCACCGCCGCTCACCGCCACGCCCGCGACAAAGCGCGCAGCATCTTCGATTTCGTTCGCGACGGGATCGTCTATAATTTTGCGCCGCACGTGACAGGGCGCGAGCATTTCCGGGCCTCGCACACGCTGGAGATGGGGAACGGCTTCTGCATGCAGAAGGCCGCGCTGTTCGCCGCGCTGTGCCGTGCGAGCGGCATCCCGGCGCGCATCGGCTTCCAGATCCTCGTCGATTACAAAATCGTGGGGCCGTTTCTGGAGCTGGCGGGCACTAACGTGCTGACTCACCACGGCATGAATGCGGTCTATCTCGACGGCCGCTGGCTGCGCGTCGATTGCACGCTGGATCGCGGCCTGGTCGACCGCAAGCAATACCGCTTGGTCGAGTTCGACGGCTCGCACGAGGCTATCTTGCCCGCCACCGACCGCGCCGGCAAACCCCATTTCACCATCCGCAAACAGGAAGGTTTTTACAACAACACGCCCTGGTTTGCGATGCACTCCATGCTCAGATGGATGAAAGGGATGGAATATGGGAAGTGGCGGCGGCTGGTGCATGGCAAGGACGGATCGATGTGAAGACTAGCCCCATGATCTGTGAGCTTGTTCTTTTCATTCGCTAGTGTTTCGCAGGCATTTCCCGCTCAAATCTTTCCGTTTCTGACACCATTTCCAACCAATGGACGGTGAGACGTATCAAGGCCTTCAAGTCTTCAAGATTTTTCCCTTCCCATTGTCTTACATAATGGGCTTCGTCATTTCCTAGCCACACAGCGCGCTTTGCTACGCCCTTGACCCTGGAATCATCCACAAATTCTTCGATGCAATTCCCGAGGAATTTATTTTGAATCTCCTCCTGCCGGCCCGGATTCTGTTTGATAGCGTAATCCTTTACCAGGAACTCGATAGCTTTACGATATCCGACTCCACAAATTTCCGCGAGACCATCTTGCTCGGCCGCTTCCGCTTGTTGATAGATTTTCACGAAATTTGGGGAAATGTCTGAGATGGTTTGTGGGAACTCTCTCGTCTGCTTCGTCCCCTTAGAAGTGCCAGTAAGAAAATAAGTGCCATTGCGATTGACATAATACCCAATGAAGATCGACTGACACTCCCGCCGTGGGCACATAAAGAGGATTTGGAGGTTTTGTGCAAATAAATGACTTTCATTTTGCCAAACACGAGGCGCGATAGCTCGGTGGCAGAATGGACAGACGTCAGGATATTTCTCGATAGCGGCCGTTCCTCCCTGCCCGTCATAATCCTTGATTTGTATGTTTATCATGATTACCGCTCGCAACGTTACCCCAAGCTTACATTCACGGTCTTCACCTGCGTGTAGCTCAGCAAATCCGCAAGGCACTCTTCGCGCCCCAGGCCGCTGTGTTTGTAGCCTCCGAACGGCACTCCAAGAAAATGTTTGCTACTGTCGTTGATCCAGATGTAGCCGGATTCGACTTCCTGGGCAAGACGGTAGGCGGTGGGGAAATCACGGGTCCAGATGCTCGCCGTCAGGCCGTACTGAACGCTGTTGGCCATGGCCAGAGCGTCATTCGGGTCCTTCCACGTAATCACGGATTCGACTGGGCCGAAGATTTCTTCCTGGGCGATTCGCATGCGGGAATCCACCTGATCGAAGAGGGTCGGCTCGACGAAATAGCCGTTGGCGAGAGCCGGATTCGGCGGTCTGCCGCCGCCGGCCAGAAGTTTCGCGCCTTCCTTTTTTCCGATATCAATGTATGACATCACCTTGTTGAATTGCTGGTCGGAGACAAGGCACCCCATCTCGGTTTTCTCGTCAATGGGCAGCCCAATGCGCACGGTCTTAATTTTTTCGAGCAGTTTCCCGACAAAGGCGTCGTGAATGCCGGCATGGAGGAAGAGCCGCGACGTGGAGCCGCAGGACTGTCCCTGGCACCATGTGTAGTTCATCCCGTTGAAGGCGGACGCGACCGCCTTGTCGATGTCCGCGTCGGCGAAAACGATCATGGGGTTCTTGCCGCCGAGTTCGAGCGAAATCGTTTTGAGGTGATCGGCCGAGGCGCGCATGATTGCCCGGCCCACTTCGGCCGAGCCAGTGAAGGCGATGCGCCGGACGGCCGGATGCGCCACCAGCGGCACGCCCGCGCCGGGGCCGTCGCCGCTCAGGATGTTCACCACGCCCGGCGGAAAAATCTCCTTGCAGTCGTGGGCCATTTCGAGCGCCGAAAGCGGCGTTTGTTCGGCGGGCTTCAGGATGAGCGTATTGCCGGCCATCAGCGGCGCGGCAACGCGCGAGGCGGCAAACATGATTGGATGATTGAAAGGTATGATGCGGCCCACCACGCCGAACGGCTCGCGCAGAGTGAAGTTGAAGGTCTGAGCGCCGGCTGGAATCGTTTCGCCCTTGATCTCCGTGCCGAGTCCGGCGAAATAATCGACCTGCGCCGCCGCCACGGTCACATCGAAGTTCATCATGGTGACGGGATTGCCACCGTCGAGCGCATCGAGCGCCGCGTAAACGCCCTTCCGCGCCCGCAGGCGGTCGGCGAAACGGCGGCAGTAGCCGGCCCGCTCGGCGGCGCCCAGTCTTCGCCAGTCGCGAAATGCTTTTTGCGCGGCCTCGACGGCACGGTCCACGTCGCGCGCATTGCAGTCGGGAACGTCGGCGAGCTTCTCGCCCGTGGCAGGGTTGAAAGTCGGAAACGTCTTGCCGGATTCCGCGCCTGCGAACTCGCCGCCGATCAGGCAATCGTATCGCTCGCGCAACGCGGGATGGATGGTTTTTACGCCGGGTTCAGCGGTCTGGCTCATGGTTCCTCCTGGGCTTGGAATTTCTTTCGGGTGGCGAAAATCCACTCGGATCGAATCGGGATTCCGGCGGCAGCCTCACTTCCGCAACCGCCTGCGGGGTTGCTGGAACTGCTAGCCGAGAGGAGAATAATAGCACACCGGCGCAGTCCGAGCCGCGACCGAATACTCGAAGTTCATATCCGACGAGAAAGGTATTGGGCGATGTCCACCACGAAAGACAGCTTGATAAAGATCCAGCGGGAGATCGTGGCCTGCGAACGGTGTCCGCGCCTGGTGGAATATCGCGCTCACGTCGCACGCGAGAAGCGGCGGGCGTATCGGGACCAGGCGTATTGGGGAAAGCCCGTGCCAGGTTTCGGCGACCCTCAGGCGCGATTGCTGATTGTGGGACTCGCGCCGGCGGCCCACGGCGGCAACCGCACCGGCCGCGTTTTCACCGGAGACCGCTCCGGCGATTTTCTCTACGGCGCGCTCTACCGCGCGGGATTTGCCAGCCAGCCCACGTCCATAACGCGCGGCGACGGTCTGCGCCTTCAGGGTGCTTTCGTCACGGCGGCCGTGCGTTGCGCTCCGCCCGATAACAAGCCTCTGCCCGGTGAGTTCCACAATTGCCGCGAGTACCTCGAGCGCGAGTTGAGCGTATCGCGCGGAGTTGCTGTAGTCGTGGCGCTGGGGAGGCTGGCCTTCAACACGTATCTCTCCATCCTGAAAGACCGCGGCGCTATATCGAAGAGCAACCGGTTTCCGTTCTCACATGGAGCACTTTTCCGATTCCCGCCACCGCTCCCCGTCCTGATCGCTTCCTACCATCCCAGCCAGCAGAACACGCAAACGGGAAGACTGACGCCGAAAATGTTCGATGAGGTGTTTCGCAAAGCAAGAGTGGTTGTCGAAGAGGTGCGATGAGAGAGAATGCGGAGTCAGCAAGGCGCTCGGGCTGGCAGTCGGCGCCAGCCCTCTAGTCACGCTCCGGACGCGGCGTACTCCAACCCTAATGGCTGAAGAAGAAGCAGGTTGCTTCGGGCAGCAGGTCGGGGATCTCCACGACGATGGTTCCCGGAATGGCCGCGATCTTGGCCATTTTCTTGGACGGGTTATGGAGGTCTTCGGCTGCGGTCACCGTGGGGGTCATTTTAATCGAGAACGGCTTGGCATCCATGGTGACCTGAAAGAGCAGGAAGGCGAGCAGCCCATCCGGCAATCCTTTCGCGGAATTCTTATCCGCCAGCGCCACCGTCACGTGGAGTTTCGATCGGACGATGTCCTTGGAGTCGGGGCGGCCATCCGTGAGGTTCGCACTGAGGTCGGCTTTGATGTCGTCGGGGAAAACTCCAACAGCGATCTTCTGATACTTGAGATGATTGCTGACGTACTCCACATCCACCGAAATCGAGCGCAATGGATTATTGGGATCGGGGGTGTAGTACAAGGGCACCATCAGGCCCGCGCCGGGACTGCCGGTGATCTCGCCCAAAGAAACGCGGGGAACGGCCTCTTCGTCTTTGGACGGACTGGCCTTGGAATCCGCGGCTTTTTTGGCGTCCGTCGTCTGTGCTTGCAAGGGCGCGGCCCCGAGCGAGAACTGGAAAAAAGCCCACGTGAAAAGAATTAGCGTAATAGCGGCATATCGAACTGCACTAACCGGATCGTTTTCTTTAGAGGATTTCTTCTGTTCCATAATTTGGGAAGATCCACTTCCGCGTTCTGTTTTCGCCGTGCCGCGCTATCGTCCAGGCCGCAAGCGCGCGGCACGAAGCGAAGTTAAAACATTTCAGGAAAATAAAATGTCATCACTGCATTGAGACGTTTGTCGGAAACGATGATGCTCTTGTTCTTCGGGTCCAACGCCACGCCGCGCACCATGCGCAGGACGCCGTTCGGCCCGCCGATGACGTAGTGCGGAGGAACGTCCCCGTTGTCCGTAACGCTCCAGACGCCCACAAAGCAGTCCTCCGAGGACATCAGCGGATTTTCTTCCGTCCCGCCCACGCCGCGGACGCTGACGATGATCTCGCCCTTGGGTCCGTAAACGGCGAACGGGCCTCCCAGGCTCTTAAAGCCGCTCTTGGGGCCTCCGATGGAGGCTTTCGGCTTGGCGTTGCCGCTGGCCGCGCGGTCGAAGACCAGCAAGCGCGCTCCGACGCGTCTCTGCTGCCCGGCCACCACCAGCAGATTGTGGACGGTATCGATGCCCACCGCCGCGGCGCCCAATTGCGTGTCCGGTCCCTTGATTACACGGACCGGCGCCACGTTGCCGTTGCCTTCGCGGGGGAACACCAGCACTTCATCGTCCTGGGGCACGAAGATTTCATTGTTAACGAAATCGACATCCAGACGCGAAACATCCTGAATCCGCGTGAGCGGTCCCTGGATGACGCGGACGGGCGGCTCTTCGCCGGTGGCCGCTCCGCGGAAAGTCAGAATGGCCTGGCCGAACTCCTGCGGAACCGTGAACTCGTCGTGGATCGGGTCGTAGGCGATGGCATGCATCGTCCGCCCCAGCAGCGACTTTTGTCCTTCGATCACGCGCACCGAATTTGCTCCACCGTTCGCCATCCTGGCGAATGCCGCAATCTGCGGATGAGCCACTCAGTTGGGCACCAGAATCTGTTCCCGCTTGCTGTCATAGGCGATGGGATGCGGATTCCCAATCCCGAGCGTGGGCTTTTCGAGCGGCGCGCTCCGGATGACGCGCAGCGGCGCCGTGTCGCCCGATGCCGATGGTTTATAGACCGTGGCCGTGTGGTTGCCGAAGTTGGCCGCCCACAGCTCGTCGTTCTTGACGTCGACAAAAACCCCGGTGGGATGCTTCACAAGGCTCTTGGGTCCCTTGATGACGCGCGACGGAGCCACATCGCCCGAGGCCGTGCTGGGGAAGACCAGGATGGAGTCGCCCATGTCGTTGGCGATGAAAATCTCATCCGTCTTGGGATTGTAAGAGATTCCCGTGGGCCAGTCCATCTGCGTCTTGGGGCCTTGAATCACGCGCACGGGAGCCGCGTCTCCCGTCGCCGTCCGGGGGTAGACCGTAATGGAAGGCGGCAGATTTTTGCCGGAGCCGGGGATGGCGTCGTCGAATCCGAGCGGCCAGTTTTCCTTGCCGGCGCCCTGGCCGAACGCGCCTTCTCCTTTGGCTTCGCTGCGCGGCTTGAAATAATGGACGCTGCCGTGGTTGGTGACGAAGATCATGTCGTGTTTCGTATCGAGTGCCAATCCGTGCGGATCGGCAAGCTGGGTGTGCTCGCCCTGAATCAGGCGGATCGGCGATTCATCGGGCTTAGCCATCTTGTGGTAGGTCACGATGGCGCTGTCGTGCTGCACGGTCAGCATCAGCTCCTGGTGCTCTTCGTCCACGGAGATGCCGAAGGTTCCGTGCGGGGTTTTTAGCTGCCGGTCGGGAGGAACGTCTCCCTTGGCTTGGCGCGAGAAGATCACCAGACGGTCCACGGTGTCGTTGTTGACGGCGTAAATATCGCCGCTCTGGGGATCGACATAAAGGCCGCACTGGAATTCGATATTGGTCTTGAGGCCCCCGATGGTGCGCTTGGGCTCCGTCATGGTCGCCTGGGGAGGCGTGTTGTCGGTGCGGTTATAGACCAGAATGTTGAACAGGTTCTCGTCGGTCATCACCACTTCGTTGTTGAGCGGATCGACGGCCACCGAGCTGTAGGAGGAATAGGGGTCGCGGATCATGCGAACCGGGTTTCTCTTGGAGAAGTCGGTCGACTTGCTTCTAGCGGCACCGCCTTCTTGAAGCGCAGCGAGCAGGTAGCCCGGCGCGTTCGCTTCTGCGTTGGCAGGGACCAGTTCGCACATGGCGCCGTCGGAGGATTCCGCAGGCAGCGGCTCGGATGCGATCAACTGGGCCGCGCCGGTCGGTTTTCCGAGAGCCGCACGCGAAGCCGAGACGACTTGCCGAAGCTGGACTCCTTCCGCCGATAACACCCATCCTGCGATTACGGCCACCATCGCCGCCAAACCCGCTAGTTTCGCGCCGCTCCGAAAACGAGACCGGTCACCCATTATCAACTCCTCGATTCTGGATTCTTCCCATTACTCAGAAGAACCCTATTTTACAACGCTTCGTGCCCCTGAACCAATTAATTAAGAGCCCGGTAGTGTTTCAGTTTGAATTTTCTGTACCGTAAGGGCACGGTTTCAACCGTGCCGCAACGGCGAATCTCACAGCGGTTTTTAACCGCTGAGGGAGGACCTCAGAGGCTAAAGGCCCGGTTGGCGGCTGGGCTTGTTCGGCATGGCTGAAGCCATGCCCTTACGTCAAACTGGAACAATACCAAAAGACCAGAGCGACAGTACAACGGCACTGGCCGGCCATAGCGCCGCCTTGGCATCATGCATTCGGACACAAGACGGCCTCAGGAATCCAGTTTCCCTTTTCAATATTTGGATGGAATTAAGCTTTGACGACTTTGCCAGCGCGGATGCAGGCAGCGCAGACCCGGATCCAGGCGTTGCCGCGATTCACGATCGCGCGCACGCGGTGCAGATTCACGTTCCACCGCCGCTTCGAGACGTTGTGGGCGTGGCTGATCTTGTTTCCAAACCGCGGGCCTTTCCCGCACACATCACAAACTTTTGCCATTTCGCAATCTCCTGACTGAAACTCTGAGTCTATCAGAAAAGTGGGCTGATGACCAGCGACCGTGTGAGTAGCCTTGCAGTTTGAAAGTTGGGCTTGAGACTTAGGCTCAGAATTCTATTCCGATAGCTGTCCGATCAGGATGTCTTCTAAATATCGTGCCAACTCGGAGACATTAAAATGGCCTTCTTGCCAAGCCCTATCTGCCGATTGAAGAGCTGCATAGTAGGGCTCTCTGTTGTCTCGAATACGTTCTGGAACGATTTTACGTCCGCCCAGGAGCCTTCCTTGCTTCAGGCAAATTAGTAAATAGCATGCAGCCCTAGCTGTTCTCCCGTTACCTTCAACAAACGGATGAATCCAATTTAGCCTCCACAGTGCGTAAGCCGGAAGTAGCGTTGGATGATCGTGAATCGTCCAGTTTTCATGGATCATTGAAAAGAATCGGTCCATCTGGTTGGGAACTTCTTTGAAGTGCGGAGGATGATGATTTCCGACATAGATAGGTTCTTCGCGGTAGCGGCCGCCAAACTGCGCAATATTAGAAACCGCTGCATAATTCAATGACCACAACGTGTATTTGTCGAACGCTTCAATCCCCTTTTTTAAGCCAATTTCTATGCAATTCGATAATAGATCATATTGGCGTAGGAGATTTTGTTCTTGGATCCTCGCGAACAGGACTGGGTCGTCTTTTTCCCTTACAGACATGAACTTTGGAGTGGCCGAAACTGGACACCGGCCAGAACTATGGGATCAAGCGGATATTTTTTGATGCGTTTCGAACGCTATCTTTGGTAATCAACCGGGCATTCGCGGGGGCGTTGCCAAAAGCAAAACTAATTCGTTGTTCGTGCAATTCTTCTTCTGTAACTGGTTTGTTTTTTGCTGCTGCCAAAATATCTAACAGTTTCGGATTCGGATTTTCAACGCCAAGAAATTGCTTACGATCTGCCATAATAACCTCCTTTCCTGCAATGCTCGGGTTTGGTAACGATATGTTACTGTCCTTATCTATGTCAATCATTTTAGCGCGATTTAAAGATGAAATGTAGTTGCGAGACCGACAAGCATTACTAACCCATTTCTTTTGCTATACTTCCGGGTCTTGATGGATGCGGTTACCCGCTGGCCACGGTGAGCGTTTTTCTCAACATGGGCACGTTCCGAATTCAATCCCGCGCTGCACTGCCGAACGTTTTCCCGCTACATCTTCGCCTTCAGCGCCGCCTTCTGCTCCGCCAGCAATTTATTGAACAGGTCCTCATTTTCCTTGACGTAGTCGCGGCATCCCTTTGGATCGACGAAGGGATTCGGCTTTTCTCCCGCCTGCAACCGTTTCTCCTTCTCGGCCAGGTGGATCGTCGTCGCGCGGGCATAAAGAAAAACGTCGCACGGCAGGCTATGCAGGACCTTGAACGTGTTTTGGAAGTCCTCGACCACGTTCGGATACTTCGCGTTGTTGAAGAGCGGCTGCCGGTCCGGTCCTGCGGGAGTTACGCCGCAGAAGAACACCACGTTGTATTTCTTGCCGTCTTCTTCGACCGTTGTGGTCCACGTAGTGCAGCCCTTGGTGTGGCCTGGAGTGAGGTGCGCCACGAGCGTCACGCCGCCCAGCTCCACCTTGCCGCCGTCCTCGACGGTCCCATCCACCTTGATCGGCTTGTACTGTTCGCTGCCGTCTTCGCGGAAGTCGTTGCGGCCGCCGGTAGACATATCCACGGCGGTCAGCTTCGACGTGATGATCTTCGCCCCGGTCAGTTCCTTGAACATCGCGAAGCCGCCCATGTGCTCGGCGTGCGGATGCGAATTCAAGATTATTTTGATGTCCTTCATTTTGATGCCGAGTTTGTCGAGGTTTTCCTTCACCCACGGCGCCTGATCCTTGGACGTCGAGTCCATCAGGATATCTCCCGCCGGTGTCTTGATCAGGAACGACCCGACCTGCGTGTGGCCCACCCAATATATGTTGCCGATCATGCGGAACGGCCCGTGCTTTTCATTGCGGTTGTCGGCGCGGGGCGGTATGGTCAAATCCTGGGCCCGCAAACTTTGTGCAAGGGACATCGCTGCAAGCGCAGCGCACGCCAGCAACAGCATGCTGCAGGCCGCTGCGCGCGGTCCTGTTATTTTCTTCGTTTGTGATTTCATCGGTTCACCTTTTGAATTAAATCTTCGGTTCGTCAATCCAGCCTTTTGGCTTTCCGTGGAATCCACAGATTTGAACGTCTACTCACGGTGCTCGCCCGCCGGTCGGGAGTGGGTCGTTTGAAGCGATTCTTCCTCCGGAGGGTGCCGCAGCGCCAATCTGTTCGAGGTGATGAACCAAATGCCGCAGGTAATCCTCTATCAGGAACCTTAGCGTCACGGGCTCATTCGACCCGATACGGCAGGAAACTCCCAGCTTGCCGGCGGGCAGGTTTGCGATGACATGAACCAAGAATCGATTGTAGCTCGCCCACAGTTCGACCAATGCCGGCCAGGGTATTTCTTGGACTGCTTGAACGCGCACGCAGCCGTCCTGGTCATAACCGGGAAATTCCAACGAATCCTGCAGCGCAGCTCTGACGAATCGTTGATGATTGTTGGAGGCGGAATCAACAAGATGACCGAGGACCTGCTTCCGGGACCATCCGCCCGCCAAGACCGGCTTCCTGCTTTCCTCGTCGCTGCATTGCCGGAGATAGGTCTCCGCCCAATCAACGACGAGCGTGAGTTCTTCACTGAGTGAGTTCATGCGGTCTGTCGAATGGTTCGTGAGCGTCCGACAAGCCGGTTACCGCACCGGACTGGGGGCGTTTTCATCTGCGGTCAGCTTGGCGGCTTTGGGCCGGTAGCCGTTGCGGGTACGGATGTTGTAATTCTTCAGATGCGGGCCGACCAGTTTCACCTTGATGTCGCGCCAGCCGCGATTCGGGTTGGTCTGTGGATAGTAGGCCAGCGAATAGACGTGCGACAGGTCGTCGCGGATGGAGGCGAAGGCCTTTTGCTGATCTTTCCAATCCTTGGCGAAGTAGACCTTGCCGCCGGTGCTCGAGCTCATGCGCTCGAAAACGGCTGTCGAGACCGGCTCCAGGCGGGCCTCCCGCGTCGCAATCATGTAGATCGGGATGCCCTCCGATTGCGCCAGCTCGCGGACGTCTTCGGGGGCCACCATGCTGGCGTTATCGGGGCCGTTCGAAAAGACCACCACCACTTTCCGGCCGGAAAACTTGGCGGCGTCCTTGAGAGTCAGCAGCAGGGCGTTGTAGAGCGCGGCGTCGTCTCCGGCGACAGTCGTGCGAACTCCCCGGAGGACCTTCGCGCGGTCGTCGGTGAGCATCGCGGCGCGGGAGAAATCGCGGCTATAGGAATAGAAAGCCACCCGGTCGGGATGGTCCAAATTGCGGACGAAATCCGCGATGGCGTCCTGGGCGAAGACAAAGCCCCGGTACATGTAATTGCTGGTGTCGAACAGGATGAACACGCTGGCGCCCGAGATCAGGGAAGTAAGCCCCTCGGCGGGCTGTTCTCCCAGGAAAACCTGCGGAGAGGCGACGCGCGGGCGGCCTTTGCTGCGGGCGAAGGATTGCACCAGCTTGGGTGTGCTTTGTCCCTCCTCAAAATCGGCCAGATGGCGGGGAGTTACATTACCTTCTCCGAACGTCGCGACTTTCTGGGGAATACCGTCCTCAGTGACCTGAAAGTCCCAGGGCTTGAGGCCGGTGACGTAATCCCCTCTCTTATCGGTGATCGCTATGTTCAACTGCACCATGTCCACCGTGATTCGAAAAACGGAGTTGTCGGGCTGTCCTTCCTGGGCCAGCAGCCAGACGGCGGCTCCCGAGACCGAAGCCAGAATCATGATCAGGAATAGAATGGATCGTCTCGCCATGGTTCACTCTTCCATCCGCCCGCATTTGCGAAGCCGGGCGGCGATAGGGGAATGTTCTCCAGAACTTTAAAGTCCGGGAGCATCGCTTTTCTTGGGCACGGAGGCGATTTTGCCCAAACGAAACTCTTCTCCGGTCTCCCGCAGCGCCCGAAGCACGGCGGGCCAGTCCTCCAGGTGCGTGGCAAATATCTTTTCAACCATGCGGTGCGTCAACTCCGGAATCAGCCGGTTGAGCATGACAGGAGTATAACCCATTTCGTCGGCCAGGCGCGCCCAGTAAAGGTTGTTGGAATCCCAGCTTTCGGCGAGCAGGCGGCTGGAATAGCCGAGAAATGTCGGAAACGGCGGCACGTTCAGCAGCTCACGGCCGTAACTTTGCGCCAGTGACGGATGCGGCACTCCAAAGTCTTCCGAAAGCCTCTTGAAGGAGACCTCATCGGGAGAGCGGCGGGCCAGCGTGTCCAACTCCTCGCCGGCCTTCCCCAGCTTGTTGGCCACGTCCGGATAGCGGCGCCGGAATTCGGCCGCGAGGTAAAACGTTTCCGCCGGTGTCATGGTGGCAATGGCCTCCGGGCCGCGCCCGGAGCCGAGCATATCCTCCAACATTTCGGTTCTCTGCGGGAGGATGCGGTCGGAAAGAATGCCGAGAACATCCTGGCGTAGTTTCTCGTTGTTGGCGGCTGCGGTCAACAGCTCCTCGCCGAAGCGCTGATGGAGCGTGACGGCGTGCAATTCATTGCGGCTCACGCGCCACCATCGCGGCAGGATGGCGCTGGTCACCAGTCCCGGCACCAGATCCTCCCAGATGAGCGACTGCACGTTTTCCGGAACGATAAAGTCCTGCTCCACCTGCGCCAGTACGTACGGCAAATCCGCCAGCGATCCAGCCAGATGCGCTCCTCCGCTCGCCGACCAGCCCCTCCCGAACAGGCGTGGGGTCTGCCAGGCTTGCTCGCCTCCCATCGTCATCTCGCCGGAAAAGTCGTGGGACCGGACAAAGAGCGGATTGTTGTGCATCATTTGCGCCCCGGGCGGCTCGTAGTAAGCGTAGTTCAGTCCCACCAGGACATCTCTCAAAAATGGAACCAACTGCCCGCGCGCCTCCGCCAGCTCCTTGGGAGAGCCGGGCGTCTTGATGACCTTGGCAAGGTCGGTTTGCATTTGCAACGTGGTATGCCGGTTGTTATAGAGTCCCGAGGCCCACTCGCTTCGCTCCCGGGTGGTAAACAGCGGCTTAGGCATCTCGAATTCGCGGAGCTGCCCGGCCAGCCGGATCAGCGAGTCGGCCATCGACTGCCCTTGCGCCATCTGGCTCATTCCGTCGCCAAGCTGGTACAACGTATCGAGCGAAACCAGGCGCTGGGCATCGAGTACCGAACGTATCTTGCTGGCGATCTCCTGCTTCATCTGCTGGCCGTCCCCACCGGTCTGGTTGGGACCCGCCAGCAGGGCGATGATCTCATCCTGGGGCAGGTCCGGCCGCCCGCCCGCGGCTCGCAACACTTCTCCGAGCGAGGCGCGCGATACGTCGAAGAGCTGCGCGGCGGAGGTGATGCTTCCGAACGGAGAGACCATCTTTTGCCAGGAATCGTTCCAGGCCGCGCTCGGAATCTGTTCCTGCCGCGCCAGGATCTGCCACAGTCCCACGTTCGACTGGAACATTCCCAGCGCGTTGGCACGCAGTATTTTGTCTTTAATCTGATCGAGCGACTCCGCGACAGCCACGTAACGGGTGATCGAGGCGTTGTTCAAGGAGCGAAACTCCGTGAAAATCGGGAATTGATTGCTGAAGCGCCCAAACTTGTCCGCCAGCGCGCGGACCGTCTGCGGGGTGAGCCGGTCGGCGGGCGCGCGGCCCCGGTCGATTTCGCTGAGCGTCAGGTAGACCTCCAGGGGGCCGTCCTTGGTGTTCACACGGGAGAGCGCGAACATGGCCTCCACCAGATTCTCGGGGTTGCTGTTCCAGCGGGCGGCGCGCTTGGCCCATTCCCGCACCAGCTTGGAATCGCTCTTGCGGCGCAGGATCTCCTTCCAGACGTCGAGGCTCCCCGGGACATGGGGCTGGCCGTTGGCGTCGAGTTGCAGGCGCGTGATGAGAAGCAGCAATCCGGGATTGGGCCGGAATACGGGCCGCGCGGGGCTGGGGGAAAGATCCAGGCCTCGCAAGGCCATATAGAAATGCTCCAGGCGCTTGGAATCCGTGAAGTAGGCTTGCTGGCCGCGGTTGACCCAGGAGAGAGCGTCGAAATACGTGGCCAGCCATCCTTCGTCTTTCGAGAGCAACTTGACGACAAAATCCGCCGGCGAGTCGGGGCTGGCGCCCACCAAGCCCTTCCAGGCGGATTCAGCAGCCTGGCCGCCGGGCACCGTCACCCGGCCGGACCGGATGATGAGGTGACTTCCGTAGAAGTCGAGCACGGAGGCGAGTGGCAGCAGTTTGTCGAGTCCCGGCGATTGGCGCAGAGTCGTTCGGGTCTTGTCGTCGATCCGCGAAAGCGCCCAATAAAGGCGAGACAGCGCCGGATCGTTCAGCAGGTTCGCGAGCGTATCGGTCTTCGAGTCCTTGTTGCTGCCCACCCAATCCTCGGGCGAGAACAGAACCGGAACATGCGAGCTTGTATAGGGATAAGCGAACGGCTTGGTGCCTCGCAGCGTTTCTTCCAGGTCCGCCAGCGGAAAGCCGGAGTCGATGGTCAGAAACGCTTTATCGGGGTCAGCCGTCTCGACCGAAGTGGTTGGGCCGCAGGCTTCGTGGAGGCGGTAGCCAAGGATCACCAGCAGCGGTTGCGCCTCGCCGCAGTTTGCCACGCGAATGACGCCTTCCAGTCCCGCCAGCTTCTGCAACTCCCGGGCCTGATCCAGATAGTTCTTCAGCAGCTTCAGAAACTCGGTGGGCTTGCGAGCTTTGTCCTGCCAGTATTGATACCCTTCCACGACTACGTTGCGGGCCAGCAGAGGCAGCACCTCTTCCGGGGCTACCTTCTGGCTGATGGCGGCCATTCGCAAAAAATTGCGGAGAGGTCCCGGAATAGTGACGGTCGCCGAGGATGCCGCGGTCTTGGAACCCGGCGCCGAAGCCTGCGCTCCCGCAGCCGTCTCGGGAGCCTGTGCGGCGCTCCATGCCGTGCTTGGCAAACAACCGGCGGCCAGAAACGATGCCGCCAGCGCAACGGCGGACAGGCGTAATGAAGTTTTCATTGTGGGAGCCTTTCCTTCAGGCAAAAAAATTTAGCTGAAGACCGCCGGCTCGAGGCAACAAGAAGAATTCCGATTCCCGGCATGGTCCCCAGCCAGAGCGGCCCGGACTTTTATACAAGATCTCGACTACCTAATGGATTCCAATTCAGTCCTTGCGTTGCCATCATCACCGCCTTCCAGAGTGGTCGAAATCATTGGGCACACTATAAATCATCCTGTGCAGAAAGCCAAGAGTTTTTCTGCGTGAAATTTCAATGGGTTAATCATGTTGCTGGCAAACCCGCAAAAAGATTGGTTACAGAGAGCCTGCGATGAAACACTTCCGACAATCCCGAAATTCTGCACAGCAGAGCTTTTCACTTCTTTCACCTGGCTCAGTATGAAAACGGCAACGGATTTTCCAACAAGAACTGCGCCGAAACGCTCGCCGGGCCAGAGGGCCGGCCCGAGACGCGGTCGAGCCCCGCGTCAGTGTCCGCGGGTCTTGGTCAGCTTGGTGGCCATCTTGCGGACGACTTCGGAGACGTCCCGGTTGGCGGAAACGGCTCGCACGTCTTGTGGCAATAAGTGTGTGATCAGGTTCAGGCCCACGTCGATTGGGCATCGGGGATTGCCGACGAGGTTCTTCATGACCACATAGTTCTTCATAAACTTGCGGCTCATCGAGATCAGGCGCAACACGTCTTGACTCACGTTCTTGGCCGCGGCGAAG